>Ga0224557_1000042_pt1 | contig 139427 bp, 122 predicted proteins | sample 714S31014metaG_FD_180677 | JGI IMG/M metagenome (GOLD analysis project Ga0224557, IMG submission 180677) | Peat soil microbial communities from Stordalen Mire, Sweden - 717 S3 10-14 | ecosystem: Environmental > Terrestrial > Soil > Wetlands > Peat | place: Sweden: Norrbotten County, Stordalen... | reverse complement strand
CTATTACGCCCTCGGCTTGATTTACATGGAGCAGAAACAGCCTGCAAAAGCGCAGGACGCATTTGCGCAACTGCTCAAAATCGATCCCAACAGCGCCGACGGACGCGCCGGGCTGGCGGCGGCCCTTTCGGAGCAGCATCGCGATCAAGAGGCGCTCGCGGAGTACAAACGAGCCGCGGCGATTGATTCCGACTACCAGGGCGTGAATTACAACATCGGCCTCGAGCAGGCGCGGCTCAAGCTCTATGACGATGCCATTGCGTCGTTGCTTAAGCAGCGAGATAAGGGCGACGACCCCGACAACGAAAGTCTGCTGGCCGATGTCTACACGAACACGGGAATGCTCAATGAAGCCGAAGATGCTCGGGGGAGAGCGGCGCGGATGAAGGCGTCGAAGTAGAAAGCGCGGTTCGGACGAGCGGGGACCAGTCGCTCCCGCGGAATAGCAACCCTAATTAGCTTTCTGAACTGCCTGCTCGATCCTCGTCAGCGTCGTTTCCTTACCCAACACTTGCAGCGTCTCAAACAGCGGCGGGGCGTTCTTCCTTCCGCAAACAGCGACGCGGATGGGCTGGAACATCTGGCCGGCTTTGAGGCCGAGTTCCTGCGCAGCGGCGCGAAGTGCATGGTCGAGTGCGTCGTGCGTGAATTCGGTTTGAGCGAGCACTTCACGGGCTCGCATCAGAACTTTGAGCGCCATGGCCGCGTCGCCTTTCTGCGGAATGAGTTCTGCCGGGTCAAACGGCGGGAGTTGATCTGCAAAAAAGAAATCTGCGGCCGTGAGTACATCGCGCAGGAGCTTGATCCGCTCGCGAATCAGCGGCGTGATCGCCAGCATTTTCTCGGGCGTGACCTGAAATCCAGCGGAGTGGACGATTGGCAGCAACTGGGCGCTGAGGTCGGCAACCGGCAGAGCCCGGATATGTTCGGCATTGAGCCACAGAGCTTTGGGGTCGAAGGTGTCTTCGGGGGTGGTCGCAGGCTCCTTGAAGTTGACCACAGCATTGGCGCGGTTAATGCCTTCGAGGGAAAACGCGTCCATCAGCTCCTGGCGAGTCATGCAGGTGCGATCGTCTTTCGGCGACCAGCCCAGTAGACAAAGAAAATTGATGAAGGCGGCGGAGAGAAATCCGGCATCGCGATATGTGGTGACGCTGACGACCGGCCCATGGCGGCGCTTGGAAAGCTTCGATCCGTCGGGCGCGACGAGCAGGGGCAGATGCGCGAACAGCGGCAGTACGGCGCCGGCGCTCTGCGCGGCTTTGAAGATCAGGACATGTTTGTAGGTGTTGGAAAGATGGTCCTGGCCGCGGATAATGTGGCTGATGCGCAGATCGATGTCATCGGCGCACGAGGCCAGATGATAGGTCGGCATGCCATCGCTGCGCAGCAGGGCGAAGTCTTCAATGTCGTCGGCGGCCTTGATTTGCTCTCCATAAACAGCGTCAGGGAACCGAACCTGTTCGCCCAATCCGCGGGGCACGCGGAAGCGCAGGGCAAAGGGTTCGCCAGCGTCGGCGCGGCGGTCGCTTTCGGCGCGGGGCAGCTCACGCATGCCGGGGTTGAAGAGCCAGGTCTGGCCGGCGCCGGATTTGTCGCTGTCTCCCGTGTGCGCTGGGGTAAAGTCGCGGTAAGCTAAGCCTTTCTGAAACATAGCGTCGGCGATCTGGCGGTGAAGTGCAAGACGTTCCGATTGCTTGTATTCTTCATCCCATCCGAGATCGAGCCAGCGCAGGCCGTCGAAAATGGAGGTGACGCTCGCCTCGGTGTTGCGCTCGACGTCGGTATCGTCGAGACGAAGGACCATGGTTCCTCCATTGCGCCGGGCGTATAGCCAGTTGAAAATAAAGGTGCGGGCACTGCCCACGTGCAGAAAACCCGTAGGCGACGGAGCGAATCGAACGCGAAGCATAACGTTTGAGTATATAGCTCTGGGATAGCCTAACGCCGAAGGCGAAGAGCCTGGTTACCCCCGGTTACTAAGGTAATGGGCAAGCGCAAAACCGGCTGGCAGAGTCGCATCTTAATAAAGGAAGATATTGGAAACGGGCCGCACCCAGGGCGGACTTCGCCGGATACCAGGTTTACGAAATTCCGGCGTAACAACATTAGGCCAATCATCATCAGGCCAATCGATGTGCCGTCCGGGCCGCGCCCAGCAATTTTGAGGGAGCGATGAATACCTTCGCCGCCGCAGGTCCGGTACTGGTCCCGGGAGCCGTCGCGCTTCTGGTGTTCGGCCTCTTCTGGTATCTCTACGAGCAGAACCGTCACAGCTATTTTCGCGCATGGCAACTGGCCTGGGCGGCTTACACCCTCCACTACGTCGTCGAGGCGGTAATCCACTTTAAGGGTTCCTCTGCCCCGCTCCTGTTCCTGAGCTCGCTGCTACTCGTTGCCATGGCGGCTTTCATCCTGGTCTCGACGCGACTGATGAAGGAACCGTTTCAGATCAAGTGGTATGACGTTGCGGTCGTGGTGGCGGGAATCATACTTGCCTATATCGGCACTCTCCCTCATACGTCTAGCGGCCTATTTCACCTGCAAGGCACGGTGCCACTTTATCTGAGACTGGAGCTGGGGCTGGCCGCCGTCCTGCTCTATTCCTCGTTTCACTACTATCGCTACGCTTATCGCCGGGACTCCATGGCGTTCCGAACGCTGGCCTTCTCGTTGGCATTGTGGGCGGCACTGATGGGCGCAGGGCAGTTCCGCGAACCATTCCTTGAGAACGTTGGACGGCTTGGCGGCTATCTTGGGCCGATTCCGCAAATGCTGCTGGCGATTGCGATGGTGATGGTGCTGTTTGAAAACGAGCGCAATGCCGTGCAGGAAAATGCGCTCGCCTTTTCGACGCTCGGCACCGATCCGCGCCGGCTGCTCTCTGCCAACGATCTGGCTCCCAGTCTGCAGGCGTTTGTGGATCGTCTGGTGGCCCCGCTGCCCTCGCGCCGGGCCGTCATTTTTATTACCGCGCAGTGGCGCGGCGCCGTTCCTTCGGTACAAAAGGGCTTTTCCGCCGAGTTCCTGGAAAAGCTGCAGAAAACCGAGGCGGGAGACTACATCACCGAACTCGCCTACCGGCGCGGCGGCGTCGTCACCTTCCGCAATCTGGCGGACCTGGAAGAACCGCTGCCTGCGCTCTCGGGCGGGAAGTTCCAGGCCTTCAAACAGGCGCTCGTTTCCGAGGGAATCGGCGACATGATGGCCGTCAGCCTGCAAACGCGCGAGCACAACTTCGGAGTCATTCTGTTCCCCCATGCCGAGCGCGGCATGTTCGGATCCTCGAATTTGCGGCTCCTCATTGGCCTGTCGCTGCAGATTGCGCTGACGCTGGAAAACTACGTCGTCATGCATGACGCTCAGCGCCGGACCAAGGAATACGAGATGCTGACGGAAATCGGGCAGGCCATCAGCTCTCACCTCAATCCGGATGAGGTGCTGCGCACGGTACAGGCCGAACTGGGCCAGATTTTCGACACCAGTTGTTTCTATGTTGCTTTCCAGGAGGAAGAGCAAATCCGCTTCGAGCTGGAAAGTGAGGACGGGCGCATTCTTCCCAAGCGGTCCCGCAAAATCGCCAACGGCCTAACGGAACACGTGTTGCGAACGGGGCAGCCGTTGCTGATCCAGTCGGACCTCGAAAAAATGCGCGCCGGCCTGGGGCTGGACTTCATTCCGCCCCGGCCGGCGCGGTCTTTTTGCGCCGTGCCAATTCTGCTGGGCGGCAAACCCGCCGGCGTAATGGCCGCGATAAGCACCGAGCGCGAATATCAGTTCCAGGAGCGCGATCTGGCCGTGATGCAGACCGCGGCCGGCCAGCTGGGCGTGGCGATAGAGAATGCGCGCCTCTTTACCGAAGAGCAGCGCCGCGCGCGGCACCTGGCATTTTTGAACAACATTTCGAAAATGGCGATCTCGAGCGAAGACGCCGAGCAGATGATGGCCGACATCGTCCGCGAAATCCAAAAGAGCTTTCATTATGATCACATCGGCATCGGCATCCTGGACCGGGTCACCAGAGACATCGAGATCAAAGCCGAGGCAGGAACGACGTCGCTGGCGCTGGGCCGCCGCATCCCTGTAGGCACAGGCGTGCTGGGCAAAGTGGCGCGCACCGGCGATAGCGCTCTAGTGCAAAGCGCCGGCTCCGGACAACTCGCCGGTGTGCTGCCGGAATCGCGCGCCGTGCTTTGCCTCCCGATCACTTACGGCGAAAATCTGCTGGGCGTACTGAATGTGGAAAGCCGCTCCGAGAATGCGTTTGCTCCGCAAGATGTATTGATTCTGAATACACTCGCGGACTTGCTGGCCACTGCGCTGCACAATTCTTTTGTTTTCCAGAAGCTCCAGCAGCAGTCGATTACCGACGGTTTGACCGGAATTAAGACGCGCCGGTTTTTCTGGGAGGCGCTCAGTTCGGAGTGGAGGCGCGCTTCGCGTTCGGGCCGGCCGTTTTCGGTTGTGCTCATCGATCTCGACAAATTCAAGGAAGTCAACGACTCGCTCGGCCATCTGGAAGGGGACCTGGTGCTGGCGCGCGTCGGCCGCTTGCTCGAACAGAAATGCCGCCAGTCGAACGTGGTCGCGCGCTATGGCGGCGACGAATTCATCATCCTCATGCCGGAGACGGGAATCGAGCAGGCGCAGGTGCTCGCCGAACGCTTGCGCCTCTGGCTGGCGACCGACCCCATGCTGGAACAGCATCACATCACCGGCAGCTTTGGCGTTGCCAGCTTCCCGGTGCACGGATTTGCCATCGAGGACATGATTCGCGTGGCGGATGCCGGCATGTACGTGTCCAAGCATGCAGGCGGCAACCAGGTTTCTACCTCCGAACCATTTCGTGAAGGTTCGGCGGTCCAGCGCCAGCTCATCAGTTCCTATATCGAAGGCTTCTTGCAGCGCGAGCAGCATAGCTCGAAGCACCTGGAAGAACTAGCGACTACACTGCACAAGCTGAGCACAAGCTCCGGCGAAGAAGACACAAGCGCTCTTCGCGAGGCCGTAGAAACCTTGGCGCAGGCCGCCGAACTACGAGAGCCGAACGCATCGAGCCACGGGGAACAGTGCGGCCATTATGCGGCAATCATCGCGCGCGGGCTGAATCTCTCTCAGGAAGAGATCGCGGATGCCGCCTTTGCCGGGCGCGTTCACGATGTTGGCAAGCTGTTCATCGATGAGCGTATTTTGAACAAATCGCGCTCCCTGACGGAAGAGGAATTCTCCTTGATCAAGACCCATCCCCAGCTTGGCGTGGACGTGTTGCGCATCATTCCTCAGAGCGACCGGGTTGCCCAGGCCGTCGCCTCGCATCATGAGGCTTTCGATGGCGGCGGTTACCCGCTGGGCTTGCGGGGTGAGACCATACCATTGCTCGGCCGCATCATCGCCGTGGTGGATGCGTACGTTAACATGATGAGCGAACGCTCTTTCGTGCCCGCCAAAAGCCACGAGCAAGCTCTGGCGGAACTGGAGAAGCTGAGCGGCACCCGCTTCGATGGCATGATCGTCCGCCTGTTTACCCGCCTGCTCAAAATGGAAAAAGGCACGCAGTCCTTGAGCAGGGACTAAGCCATGGTTAACACGAGCATTGCGTTCGCAGGCAAGTAGCTCTTCCGCCGAAACCAATCCTCCATCGCATCGCGCAGCGAATCGAGCGGGACGCGCGTTCCAATCTCAAGCCATCCATCCGCCACCGGCAAGGTGTCGTCAAACACCGTGGCATTCGTGAAATTGCGCATGCTGAAATTATCGAGCCACTTCAGCGGACAGAGATGTGCCTGCCCATCCAGCTTGTATTCGACGCGAACCTTGCGGGCGAACATAACTCGATTTAAGCACAGGGCAGCGCAGGACGCCTGGCCGCGGGATTCGCCCGGTTCAACCCTGACCAAAGCGCCCTTCAAACAAAAGCCCGGAAGCTGTCCCGGGCTTTAGTCGTTCATAAAGGATCCCTATTCGTCCTCCGGCCAGCGTTCCGTTCTTTTGCCGACCCGGCTGACTCGGGCAAATGGGTTGATCTTCCCCACTCGGCTTACGCTCATCCGCAAGCGCCGGTCTAAATCGTCCAGCTCGTGATTCAGGCCCTCCGGCAGATGCGTGCCGAACCGCTCAAAGTGTTCGCGGATGAGCGGAATCTCGGCCAGCCATCCGTTAACATCCACGCTGAGCAGCGTGTTCAGTCGCTCGGCGGTAACGTTCAGGCCGCTGGTATCCAGATCGGCAGGCCGTGGAAGCCTTCCAATGGGCGTCTCCGCGGCATGCGCAGTGCCCTCGCAACGTTCGAAGATCCATTTCAGCACCCGGCTGTTCTCCCCATAGCCCGGCCACAGAAACTTGCCGTTTTCGTCGGTGCGGAACCAGTTCACGTAGAAAATCCTTGGGAGCTTCGCGCCCTCACGCTCTCCGATCCGGAGATAGTGGGCGAAGTAATCGCCCATGTTGTAGCCGCAGAAAGGAAGCATGGCCATGGGATCGCGGCGAAGCTGTCCGACCTGGCCTGCGGCCGCCGCGGTCGTCTCGCTGCCCGCGGTTGCGCCCAGGAAAGTGCCGTGCTGCCAGGTGAAAGCCTCCATCACCAGCGGGACGACGCTCGCTCGGCGGCCGCCGAACAAAATAGCGTCAATCGGCACGCCCTTCGGATCTTCCCACTCGGGTGCGATGACCGGGCACTGCCCCAATAAGGCGGTGAACCGGGCGTTCGGATGAGCCGCCTTGCGAGCCGAAAGAGGCGTCCACGGCCGGCGCAGCCAGTCCACCAATTCGGCCGGCTTCTCCTCCGTCATGCCTTCCCACCAGATGTCACGGTCGGGCGTGATGGCGCAATTGGTGAAGATGGAGTTTTTGGTCACGGTGAGCATGGCGTTCCGGTTCGATTTCATGCTCGTGCCCACGGCCACACCGAAAATGCCGTACTCCGGATTGATCGCGTACAGCCGGCCATCGGCCCCAAACTTCATCCAGGCGATGTCGTCGCCGATCGTCTCCACCTTCCAACCTGGGATAGTGGGGATCATCATCGCCAGGTTCGTCTTCCCGCAAGCCGAAGGAAACGCGCCAGTCATGTATTTGACCTGACCACTGGGGCTGGTCATCTTGAGGATAAGCATGTGCTCGGCCATCCAGCCCTCGTCGCGCGCCTGCACCGATGCGATGCGCAGGGCATGGCATTTCTTGCCGAGCAGCGCATTCCCGCCGTACCCTGAGCCGTAGGACCAGACCTCGCGCGTCTCCGGAAAATGGCATATGTACTTTTCGTCTGCGTTGTTTGGCCATGCCGCATCCTGTTCGTTCGGACCGAGCGGCGCCCCCAGCGAATGCAACCCGCGCACAAACTCGCCGTCCTCGCCGAGCACTTCGAGCACGCGAGTGCCGATTCGGGTCATGATATGCATGCTCGCTACCACGTACGGTGAGTCGGTGATCTCCACTCCGATTTTGGCAATCGGCGAGCCAATCGGGCCCAGGCTGTAGGGAATTACATACATGGTTCGCCCGGTCATCGAACCGGCATAAAGCTGCCGCAACCGCGCTTTCATTGTGACCGGATCTTCCCAGTTGTTAGTCGGGCCCGCCTCTTCCTTAGTGCGGGCACAGATGAACGTTCGCTCCTCGATCCGGGCCACGTCGGCCGTGCTGGATCGCACGAGGATACTGTTCGGCCGCTTCTCTTCGTTGAGCGGAATCGCAGTACCAGCCAGGACCATCAGGCGAACCATTGCCTGATACTCATCGTCCGAACCATCGCACCAGTGAACCCGATCCGGTTTTGAGAGCTGAACGACCTCTTCGACCCAAGCCGCCAGCCGTTTATGCTTCGTTCCCGTATCTTTTTCGGTCATGGTTTCGGTTTCCAAGATAGGACTCCAGGATGTTTCATCAATGGACGTTCGCGTGGGAAGGGAACCTCCCCCAGCGGCGAGAGCCGCGAAAAATGCCGCTTGGAGGCAGCACCCTTCGGCTTCGCTCAGGGCAGGCTCTGAAGCGGGGTCCTTCAAACGCCCGTTTATGAAACGGGCCGTAGCCAAAGAAACCCTGACTTGCCCACAGCCCCCACAGCCTACCACTGTTAAGCCCTTTTGCGAACAGGAACAACCCGCCAGCTTGCGGAAAGCGGTGCAAGGTAACGAACTAAGGGAAAATCATGCAGAACAATAAAGAAGGGGCACAGCCCGCGCCGCGCCCCTCTGCCGATTGTCGGCAGCTCGTCCCTATCGTCCGACCAATTCCACGTGTTTGCGACTCGTCGCCCCGGGAAGCACGTCATTTTCCTGGGCATCGACCACGGCGATGGCGGCGATATTCACAATTTCTTCCACCTCGGCATCCCGCGACAGCACGTGCACCGGCTTCCTCATACCCATCAGGATGGGCCCCAGTTGCTCGCACCCACCCAGCTTGCCCAGCAGTTTGTAAGCGGTATTGGCTGAGCTGAGCTCAGGAAAGACCAGCACGTTGGCACCGCCGGTCAGCCAACTGAACGGATAGCTCTTCTCGATCAATTCTGGAGAGACGGCCACGTCCGCCATAACTTCGCCGTCGACGATCAACCCTGGATCCGCGCGGCGAATCAGCTCCACCGCTTTTCGTACCTTGTCGCACTGTGGGTGCTTCGTGCTGCCAAAGGTGGAAAACGAGAGCAGCGCGACCCGAGGCTCCACGTCAAAGCGCCGTGCCGTTTGCGCCGCGCACAGCGCGATCTCGACCAGAGCTTCCGCGCTGGGATCGATATTCACGGTGGCGTCCGCCAGGAAATATACCTGGTGCGAGCGCGTAATCAATAGGTAACAGCCGGAGACCCTCTGCAAGCCTTCCCGCGTGCCGATAATCTGCAGCGCGGGACGAATGGTATCGGGATAATGTTGGCTGACTCCGGAAACCAACGCGTCGGCGTAACCCATATGGACCATCATCGATCCAAACACGTTTGGATCCCTCATCTGGATGTGCGCTTCGGTCAATGTCACACCGCGGCGCTGGCGCAGGCGGAAGAACTCCTGGATGTACGATTCGCGCGCTGGCGAGGCATACGGATCGACAATCCGCGCGCCTTCCAATGTAACGCCCAACTCCTTCGCCTTGGCTTCGATGACACCAGGAGCACCTAATAGAATCGGAAAGGCGATCTTCTCCTCCAGCAAGTTGTGCGCTGCGCGAAGGATCTTCTCATGTTCACCCTCGGGAAACACGACCGTCTTCGGATGCGCCTTTGCCTTCTGGATCATCAGATGGGTGATTTCGTGCGCCTTCCCTAAACGGCGCTCCAGTTGGTCACGATATCGCTTCAACTCGATCGGCCTGCGGGCAACGCCAGTCGCCATAGCCGCTTCGGCGACCGCTTGGGCCTCCCACAGCAGCACCCGTGGATCGAAGGGTTTCGGGATCAGGTAGTCCGGGCCAAATTTGAGCCGCTCCACCCCGTAGGCGCGGCACACCGAATCCGGCACATCTTCCTTCGCCAGATTAGCAAGCGCCTTTGTCGCCGCCAGCTTCATTTCCTCGTTGATCGCCGTGGCGTGGACGTCGAGCGCTCCTCGGAAAATAAATGGGAATCCCAGAACGTTGTTGACTTGATTGGGATAGTCGGAACGCCCGGTGGCAATAATCACATCGCTGCGGCTCGCTTTGGCATCCTCGTAGCTGATTTCGGGATCGGGATTTGCCATGGCAAACACAATCGGACGCGCCGCCATGGACCGCACCATGTCCTGCGTAAACGCACCCTTCACCGAGCACCCCACGGCCACGTCCGCGCCCTTAAAGGCTTCTGCCAGCGTGCGCAGCGTGTTTTCGCGGGCAAAGCGCTCTTTGTATGCATTCATGCCCTTCGCGCGCCCTTTGTAGACCACGCCCTGGGTATCGCACAGCGTGATGTTCTCCCGCTTCACGCCCAGCCGGACGTAGTGTTCCGCGCACGCAATGCCCGAGGCTCCTGCGCCGTTGAACACCACGCGAACTTCCTCGATCTTCTTGTCTGCTACTTCGAGCGCATTCAACAGCGCCGCTCCCGAGATGATCGCCGTTCCGTGCTGGTCGTCGTGAAAGACGGGGATCTTCATCGTCTTCTTGAGTGTCTCTTCGATGTAAAAACACTCCGGCGCTTTGATGTCTTCCAGATTGATTCCGCCGAATGTCGGCTCCAGCAGCTGGCAGGCTTTGATGACGTCGTCCGGATTGTGGCTGTCAATCTCAATATCGAAAACGTCAACGTCGGCAAAGCGTTTGAACAAAACCCCTTTGCCTTCCATCACCGGCTTTCCCGCGAGCGCGCCGATATCCCCCAACCCCAGCACTGCCGTACCGTTGGTCACCACCGCGACCAGGTTTCCGCGTGCCGTGTACTTATAGGCATCCTGCGGGTTTTTCTGGATCTCCAGGCAGGGCTCGGCCACGCCCGGGGTGTAGGCCAGACTTAGATCGCGCTGCGTCTCGCAAGGTTTGGTGGGAGAGACTTCGATTTTTCCCGGCCGCGCGCCGAAGTGATAATCCAGCGCCTGCTGTTTTGTAACTGCCATGGTTCCTCCTTCGTCGCGTTGCAGGGTCAGGTCCCCAATCGTTTCCGAGGAGCCTTTCCAATTGTGGATGTTGCTCGGCCGCCCAGAGGGGGCAACCGTCATCGCATCGGTCGGTCGATTATCGTCGCCCGGGTAGGAAGGCCAAAGTGTCAAGCATCACAACTGAATGTGACGAATGCCACGTGAGGTTCCGTCCGGCGGTGAGGCAGTTAGCGGGAGGCCTCTACCGGGGGTTCCACTTTGGCCACAATGGCGTCCAGGTGTTTGAGTGTTTCTTCGACCGTCAGGCCGTACATCTCCCGGCCCAGGCCTTCGCCCGATTCCAGAGCGGTTTTCAGGAAATGACCGGCAATTTCCTTCGCCAGGGGGTCGGTAATGGCGTTGCCCGTGCGCCTCTTGTACTCGACCCAAGCTGGATGCGGCAGGGCCACCCAGACCGGTCGTCCATCCACCAGGAACTTGATATCCACTGCGTCAGCATGGCGAGTAGCGATCGCCACGATCAAAGCCTGGTAGAGCACATGGACCTTGTTCTTGGTCCAGCGGTCGGTCGCAATGAAGTCGGTGTACATGCGGATAGGGAACCTCAATCACTATATCGCTCCACCGGGCCAGCGATCAAACCTTCCACAATCGCCCCAGCGCGCGATTTCCCCATCCCGAACGCATGTCTCGACATCGGAATGTCCAACCAGCCCCCGGCCTCTTTCGGAAAGTCCCCCCGGACCTGTAGACTTGCTTTTCGAAACAAAGTCCAAAATTGAAGGATATTCCATGCTCAAAGCTCAACGGATCGCTGTAGCTTCCGCAATCTTCATCCTCGCCGCCATCTCTGCCTTCGCCGAGACCACAACCTGGTATATCGATCCCCCGCACTCGACGGCCCACTTTACTGTCCGTCACATGGGCATTTCGAATGTAACCGGCAGCTTCACAAAAGTGAGCGGCACCGCGAACATCGATAGCGCCGACATCACCAAATCGACGGTCAAAGCTACCATCGATGTCAGTTCCGTCGACACCCGCGTCGAGATGCGCGACAAGGACCTCAAGAGCCCCAACTTCTTTGATGTTGAGAAATTTCCTACTATTGAATTCGATTCCAAGCGCATTACGAAAAACGGCGACAAGGTTCAGGTAGTCGGAAACTTGACCATCCATGGCACGACGCACGAAGTGACCCTTAACGTCGATGACATCACGCCCGAAGTCGCCGACCCGTGGGGCAATATGCGCCGCGGATTCTCAGCCAACACAACCATCAGCCGCAAGGATTTCGGGCTGACCTACAACAATCTCCTCAAGAGCGGCGAAGCCGTAGTCGGCGACACCGTCAAGATTCAGATCGACGTCGAGTACGTGAAGAAGAAGTAGGGAGCCCGGTACGAGCGCACGCTGAAGTGTAGCGCCGGCATCCTGCCGGGGCCCCCAGACCGCGCGGTTCTCGCGGGCTGGCGTGGTTGCCGGCTGTCCCGGCGGCGTCTCGCCGCCGGCCGGCACGCAAGACCACTTCAGTATTATTTAACCGTGGGCTCTAAAGCGATTTCGAAAACCAAAATCCAACTGCTGCATTCTGAGAAGTTGGCCAAGCTCCCTTGGCTGGTCCATGCCTTCTCCACGCGCCCCGGAGGAGTTTCGCGTGCCTACGGCGGCAACGCCCTCAACCTCGGATACACAAAGCACGACACCCGCGCGGCCGTCGACAAGAACCGGCAGCTGTTTCTTAAGAACTTGGGCGTGGCCAAGGGCCGCAAAACCTGGCCGCTCGTCACGCTTCGCCAAATTCATTCGGATCTTATTCATTACGTCGATCACCCGCCCCAGCGTCCGCCCGCCGGAGACGGCCTGATCACCGACGTTCCCGGCCTTCTGCTCGCGGTGCAGGCGGCGGATTGTTTGCCCGTCATTGTTGTCGACAAGAAGCGGCGCGCGGTCGGCGTTTTTCACGCGGGCTGGCGCGGCACCGTCAAACGCATCGTCGAAAAAGGAGTGGGCGCGATGCGCAAGCATTTCGCGAGCGATCCGCGAAACCTGGTGGCCGCCATCGGACCGGGCGTGCAGGCGTGCTGCTACCAGGTCGGCGAAGAAGTACGCACGCAGTTCGAAGGGCAGTTTGCCTACGGGGCAAGCCTCTTTCACGAAGTGAAGGAGTCGGACCCGGTGCGCGAAAAGTATCCGCTGCTGTTTCTTACTGCGCGCGCTCCCGGACACAGCCAGTTGCCGGTCAAGATATTCCTCGATTTGGTCGAGGCCAACCGACGCCAGTTGCTCGATGCGGGCGTGCCGGCGAAGAACATCACCGCATCGGCTCCCTGCACCGCGTGTCATCCGAAGTTACTGTTCAGTTTTCGCGCCGACAAGGGCATCACGGGCCGGCAAATGGGCGTGGCGGGAATTCAGGCGCTCGACTCGCGTCGCGGGCTCTGAACTCTATCGCCTCATTGGAACAGTTATGATTGGCTCATGGCTGACAACCCCAAGTTTGACCTTGGCGATGAGGTGCAGGCAACCGGTTGGAGAGCACATAGGCCGGGTAGGTTGCATCGTGAGCATCAATCTTGACTCCCCATTGGAAACGTATACCGTCGAGTTTAGTGATGGGAGTGATGCTGAGATCAAAGAGGCATTGCTGTCGGCGTTCAACTGTCAATGAGCACCATCGCCTTTTAACAGCAGTTATGTCCAAAATCCGAACCCGTCCGGGTCGTGAGCGCTAGGGCCTGGTTTTCGACAGCCATCTACAGACGCCCACAAGTTGTGTCTCTGCGGTTGAGCGGATATGATTTTGCCTTGCAAGGTAGAGCGACAAAGCGCCTTATCTGGGTGGTATGCTGCAACGGCTTTTTTCTAGTGGCCTCCTTTGCGGGGATAGTGGCTGGTCATGCTGACGTCATTGCTCTGGTGATACTCTTCACCATATTCGCAGGAAGCATGCTCGGCATTGGGCTCGAATTGCATGGGCACCGTCTCGCCTCGACAGTAAATGTTGCCCTGCCTACCTCTATCGGTTCACTTATGGTAACGGTGATTGCGTGGGCCCCTCTGCTTGAGCATTTCAAAATCATGTCAACCCGGGATATGGAAGATTATTTAGAAGCTTATTTTGCTTTTTTCATGTTCTCCGTCATCCCATTTTCCCTAGCCGCGACTCTAAAATTTGTTTATATTCTGCTCGCCCCTACTGAGCCGGACCTGAGTTCATCCGCGCGCGGCTGACATTGGCTGTCGAAATATCTCTATATCACTCAAAACCGCGGAATCTAGTCAGCCCTCGGATTAGCGGCCCTCGAGGGTGCAGGCAGGCTGGCGCCCGTCATGCCGTTGTCCGCGCTTAGGCGAGGTCGAAAAGTAAGACTTCCGCCTCTTTCGTTCCCTTGATAGTCAGCGCCTTCTCATCGCTGATAGCTGCACCGTCGCCTTGCTGTAACGTTTGCCCGTTCAGTTGAACTTCGCCCTTCGCCACCTGCAGCCAGGCGTGGCGTTTTGCCGCCAGCGCATGCCGGACTTCTTCGCCCGGCGCGAGCAAAGTCACGAACAGCTTCGCATCCTGATGAATTTTCACCGAGCCACCCGCGCCGTCGTTCGATGCGATCAGCCGCAGCCGGCCGCGCTTCTCGGCCTCCGGAAAACTCTTCTGCTCGTACCCGGGGTCGTAGCCCTGCTTATCGGGCAGAATCCAGATTTGCAGCAGGTGCACTTTGTCGCTGGCCGACGGATTAAACTCGCTGTGCCGGATGCCGCGCCCCGCGCTCATCCGCTGCCCATCGCCGGGCAAAATCACCGAACCGGTCCCCAGACTGTCCTTGTGCTCAAGCTGGCCGGAGAGAACATAGGTGATGATCTCCATGTCGCGATGCGGATGCGTCGGGAACCCGCTGTTGGGTGCGACCCAATCCTCATTGATCACGCGCAGGGAACGGAAGCCCATCCACTTCGCGTCCCAATAATCGTTGAAGCTGAAAGTGTGCTGGGTCTTCAGCCACCCGTGGTCGCCGCCTCCGCGTTCCCCGCTGCGCCGGATGGTTAGCATATCGCCCTCCCGGATGTAGTCGTTATAACGACTAATCTGTTTTGTTTAGATGTGCCGCGAGCGGGAAGGATTCAGGCGGGAGGAATCTGGCCGTCGTTCGTCTTTGGTCGTTTGTCGCCAGCGGCTTGCAACGAATATGGACGGCTCCCCGTGGGCAAAGGCTGCTATTCTTCGTCTGCCACTATGCCTTATCGCGTTGTATCGTTCACCATGGCGCAGGTGCGGCAAGGAGCGCTCGGATTTCAGCGCCAATTGGGCGCTGCCCTGCGCGGGAATGCCGAAATCAAAGTGTATTCGGTGAGCCCCTTCGACATGGACGAACGCCGCCGCCTCAAAGACCGGTTTGGGGGAGACATTGTGTATTTCTTCAACGAGGCGGCGTGCCAGCAATGCGCGCAGGTCGGGCTTGAGCTGCAGTTTCTGGCGGAAATCCCCGATGACGAGCTGCCTCGACGCCGGACCCTGGTGGTTGGCGTGCCTGAGCAGACCGGCAAGGTTCGGTGAGATAGGAACGTAGAGACAGGATTTGCAGTGGCGGCGGGCGCTAGTCCTTCTTGTGTTTCCTGGGCGTGGTTTCGGACTTGGGCTTCTCGTCTTTCTTGTCGGCCTTATTGTCCTTCTTCTCCTCTTTTGCTTCTTTGGCTTCCTTAGCGCTGCTCTCATTTTCAGAGGAAGAGGACGACGCGGAAGAAGAACCCTTCTTGGCGTAGTCGGTCACATACCAGCCGGATCCCTTGAACTGCACAGCCGGCGCCGACACCATTTGCTCGATCGGCCCTCCGCACTCGGGGCACTTCTTGAGCATTCTGTCGGAGAACTTCTGGATTTTCTCGAATCGGTGTTTGCACTTCTTGCACTGGTATTCGTAGAGGGGCATGTGTGAGGAGATTCTAGGGGTTGGAAATGAGCGGCGTCAATTTGATGGATGTGGCGCGGACCTGCCCTGAGCGCAGTCCAAGGGGCCCTCGCCCGCGTCGGCGTTAACAAAAGGCCAAGGCCGCGAAAGGAGTCTACGGCTCCCTCACCTCTTCAGCAAATCCACCGGCTCGCGCACGTCGTGCACGCGGAAGTACTTCGCCAGTGCCGGATGCTTCTTCGCGACCGCCTCATACATGGCATAGGCCACGTTGCGATACGATGCGTGCCCGGCGGGCGTAGTGCGCAGCTCGGAGATGTAGACCGCCTCGGCAAAATCCATTTTGAAGAGCGTGCGTTTACGAAAGGCGAGCGGGATGGCATATTGCGAATTTTCGCGCGCTTCTGCGCCGCCCGATTCGGCAAGCTTTTCGACCGCGCCCGCCGCGCGCCGCATCGCGCTTTCATAGTCCGCGCGGATCCCCGCGGCTTCGACTTCCGGCGGCGTGTCGTACCCATGGGCGGTCGTGAAGTCCTGCATGATCTGAACGCAGCGGCGGTGCCGGTGCATGTCGCGGAAGCCGCCGATATCCATGAGAATGTCGAAGCGGAATTCATGGCCCGCCGAGAACGCCCGCGGCATCTCATCGTGCTCGCCGCGATGGCGCAGCCCAAGATCGATGATTTCGCTCCGCCGCGCTTCGCCCGCGTCGGCGACGGCGCGGCGAATCTGCCGGTACGAATAATGGCAGTTGCCATACAAAAGCGTGGTCGCCAGCTCCACTTCCAGCGCGTCCGGCTCCAGCAGATCCACCAGCGGCGCCGGCTCAATGGTCACGTCCTTCATCACTTCAGCAGCAGCCTGCCGCAGTTCGCGGCGCGACTCAATTTCATACGCATTCGGGTCGGCATATTTCACGAGCGTCGACGCGACGCGCACTTCGCGCAGAAGTTCTTGTTCGGCGCGGTTGGCGATCTGAGGCGAAACTTGACGGATCGCCGCTACCAGCGCGCGCAACGATTCCTCATTCGCGTTATAAGCGGGAGAAGTCGCTGCCCGCTTCAGCTGCGCTCCCAGTTCGCGCACCTCTCGATGGGGCTGGGAAAGCAAATGAGCGACCTGCGTTTCGAGCGTGCGCGCATTTACGATTTCCCCGAGCGAAGTGTTTGTCGCCAGCGGCAGCAGGTAGCGCGAAACATCAAAAGCGCGGGCACGCAGGGTGCGGTCGTATGCTTCCACCTTCATCTCGGCGGGCCGCGGCGTGATGCGGACCAAATATTCAAAAGTCGCCTGCGAGACCTTTTCGTAAGTCGCAAAAAGGAATTCAATTGTCTCGCGATACAGCGCGCCGGCAGCAGCCGCGCCCGAGTCCCCAGCCGAACCTTCAAAATTCGGTAAGTAGTACCCGCTCTTCTTGAAGTCCTGGTAGCGCGTTGAGCGCTCCTGGCCATCCCAACGCTGCTCGTCGGCCACCACGATGGCGGCCAGAATGGAAAGCTTTTCGATGGCAAGCGCAATGTGCGCGAGATCGGCAATCGACCGATGTCCGTACTGAAAATAAAAAGTGTTGAGAAACTTCTCGGCCTTTTGCGATGTGATCTCGCGCAGCGATTCCTTCATCGAAAGCGCCGAGCGCGAATACTTGGCCATCGCATAGGCCTGAATCTCGGGCTCAACGCCGTAGACAGCGAACACCTCAACGGAAGGTACGGTCGCCGAAGCGGAAGCGGGCTGCTCAATCATGGGTTCGGAGAGAATCACGTCAGACATGAGTGTGAAGGAAATCTTAATCGTCTGGTGGACGCGGCGCAATCGCCGGAACTCACGACAGAGCTCACGAAGGGATATTCAACCGGGCGCGGGCCGGGATCCGGATTAGTCGATGATCGCCTCGAGGTAGCGAGCGAGAAGCTGTTCCCCGTTGCCCTGAAATTCGAGGAACATGATGCCGTTGCCGAATTGTGGATGGCGCGTGACCACCCGGCCGCGAATGCGAACCGGGGAGTCGCAGATCCACAGCGTGGCATTGACGTAGGTGCCGACCGAAAGGGGCATCATCAGCTGAACATAGCAGCCGCCGCGGCTCAGATCGGTGGTTTCCATCCGCAGCGGCACGTCGCTGCCTTCCTGATGAAGTTCGATCTGTACCTGCACCGAATGGCGTGGGAAACGCCGGCGCTCGACCGGGGAAGCAGCGGCCTCGGAATGCAGATGGCTTGGGAAGTCCATCGAATCGGCTCCGTCCGAGCAAAAATCCAGCGGCTCGGACTCATCTTGATTATCGGCAGAGCCCACACGCGACGTGAATGAGGGCCGTCACAATGCCACGTTCGGAGGTATGGGGCGTAGGGTTACGAAGGTCACTCCCCGGCGTGCTAGAATTTCCTCAGCTTCTCATTTGCGGAGACCCGAGCCGACAATTCTGGCCGAATCGGGCCGCTCCTACGCCGGTGCAACGTCAGACACGGCAAAGGTGTGACCCAGGCAGAACTGTTTACGGAACCTGATTTGATCGAACTTGCACCCTCAATACTATCCGCCGATTTCGCTCATCTTGCGGATCAGATAGAGCGCGCCACGGCGGGCGGCGGCAGCGTGATCCATGTGGACGTTATGGACGGCCATTTTGTGCCCAACATCACCATCGGCCCTCCGGTCGTGAAATCGTTGCGCCAGGCAACCCGGCTTCCTCTCGATTGCCATCTGATGATCGAGAATGCCGACCGGTACATTGCCGATTTTGCCGAAGCAGGAGCCGACTGGATTTCCGTCCATCAGGAGGCCTGCCGGCATCTGAACCGCACCCTGAACCTGATTAAGAGCCACGAGTGCCGCGCGGGCGTGGTCATCAATCCGGCTACCCCCGTGGAAACGCTGAGTGAAGTGCTGGAAATTGTGGACTACGTGTTGGTGATGAGCGTGAACCCGGGATTTGGGGGGCAGAAGTTCATTCCCGGCGCGAAACACAAGATCCGGAAGCTGGCTGAAATTCGCGCCGGGCGCGGCTATTCTTACCGCATCGAAGTAGATGGCGGCATTGCTTTGGATACAGTCGCCGAAGTCGTTCGGGCAGGCGCCGAGATTCTGGTTGCAGGGAACGCGGTATTCGGCAAAGGCGATGCCAAGTCGAATGCAGCCGCGCTGCTGGATGAGGCGCGCAGCGCGAGCCTCCAAAAGGTGTAAAGCCGGCTTCGAGGTACTAGCGACGAGCTCGGAAAGACGTTCTTAGAGCGGGGACTTGGGTAGCTAGGAGCTAGTGGCTGGAAGCTAGTAGCTCAAAGGGTTGATTATGCGACGTAGGTTGATTCTCGGGGTATTAATCGTCGGGCTGGCGCTTCTGCTCGGTTGCACGAATAAGAAGGTGAACAATCCGCTGGCGAACGTCGGCTCCAAGCAGCCCGACAAGGTGCTGTTTGACCGCGCCATGGATGCCATGAAGCATAACCGTTTCGACGTGTCGCGCATGACGCTGCAGACGCTGATCAACACCTATCCGGACTCGGAGTTTATCGCGCGCGCCAAGCTGGCGGTCGCGGATTCCTGGTACGCCGAAGGTGGCTCAACCGCGCTCCAGCAGGCCGAGATCGAGTACAAGGATTTCAAAACATTCTTCCCCAACATGCCTGAAGCGGCCGAGGCGCAGCTTAAGGTGGCCAACATCCATTATCAGGAAATGGAGAAGCCGGACCGCGACTACACTCACGCCATGCGCGCCGAAGAAGAATATCGGGCCCTGATTCAGGAGTATCCGGACAGCAAGCTGGTTCCACAAGCCAAGCAGCGATTGCGCGAAGTGCAGGAAGTTCTGGCGGAAAGGGAATTCGAGATCGGCCGCTTCTATTATTTGCGCCAGACTTACGCTGCAGCCATTGCCCGGCTGAAGACGCTGGTGGACCGTTACCCTCTTTATAGCGGTGCCGATGACGCCCTCTTCCTGCTCGGCCGAACCTACGAAGCTGAAATTGAAACGGTCCGGAAGAACCCGCGTGCGACCGAAGTTATCAAAGGGAAGATGATCGAGGAACTGACCAGGGAAGCAGCCGCAGCCTACGGACGGATCATTACGCGATATCCCGCTATGGATCGCGCCGTCGATGCCAAGGCGCGCCTGGAGGGGCTGCATCAGCCGGTGCCGCGGCCCACGCGCAGGGCGCTCGAGGAGAACGAGAAAGAAATCGCCAGCCGGCAACAGCCGACCATGATGTCGACCATGTTCAGCGGGTTGGAAAAGCATCCCGATGTTTCGCACGCCGCCCATCACGGTGAACCGACCATGGTCGATTCCGAGACCGTCACTGCCCCTGGAGTTGCCAGGGATCTGGCGCGTGCGGTAGGCGGAGGCTCGGATGGGAACGGCAAACTGAGCGTGACCACAATTAGTGGTGCCCCGACGCCGAATGAGGCAGCACCGCGCTCTGACAATGCCCCCGCTGGAGATACCGCCACCCCTGGTCAAAATCAGCCGGCGTCGCAGAATGCAACTTCGGCTGCGGCCGAGTTGAAGCCGAACGTCGCCGACCCGAACGAACTCAAGCCCAACGTGGAGCCAGACCCGAACGCCCTGCCTCCGCTGCAGCAGAGCAACCAACTGGACAGCAGCGGGGCTGGAAGCTCAAGCGTCAGTTCGTCGAGCTCTCAAAAAGAAGAGATGGCCGACATCTCCACGAGCAAAAAGAAAAAGAAAAAGGGAATTAAGAAGATAAACCCCTTCTGAAGAACCAGCGTCCAGTTGCCAGCCGCCAGTTTCCCAGTGTTCCTAAACCGTAGCTGGCAGCTGGTTCTTCGGTACATGAACCTCCGTACCTGGCACGCTCGTAACGGTCCAACTCCTCACGAATCGTTGACTTGAGTTCCCCAACAGGGTACTTTCGCGTTATCTCTCCGTATTAGCGAAGGATGAAGCTTGGCGCGGAAAATATTGTTGGCCGACGATAGTGTGACCGCCCAGAACATGGGGCGCAAAATCCTGGTTGATGCCGGGTACGAAGTTGTTACGGTCAATAACGGATCGGCGGCGCTCAAGCGCGTGAACGAATCGAAGCCCGATCTCGTTGTCCTCGACGTCTACATGCCAGGCTACAGCGGCTTGGAAGTCTGCCAACGCCTCAAAGAGGCTTCGGAAACCGCCCATATTCCAGTGTTGCTCACGGTGGGAAAACTGGAGCCATTTAAGCCGGATGAAGCGCGCCGCGCCCGCGCCGACGCCCACATCGTCAAGCCTTTTGAAGCGAGCGAACTGTTGAGCGCGCTTGCCCGCCTGGAAGATCGCATTGTGCCCTCGGCGGAGCAGCAGAAACTGAACCGAAAAGCTCCCGGCGACAACGGCTCCGAGAAAATCGTGGCGAGCGGCTCCGATACCAGCTGGAGGGAGCGCCTGCGTTTCCCCGCCAGGAAGAAAGAAAAGAGGGAGACAACTGAGCCGGCTGACGGAACCGCAAACTTCCGCGATTTCCGCCGAAGCAAAGCCCAGAACGCCTCCGACTCGCCCGCAGTCGCCAAGTCATCCCCGCCCCAGAAGGAGCCTGTTGTCGTCCCTGACCTTCCTCGCGATATCACAGCCGATGAACTGGACGCGCTGAGCGCAGTCGCAGCCAGCTTGCAGGCTTCCTCACCTTCCGAGGTCAACGCGCCGCCAGCGGAGAGTCAGGCAGCACAGAGCCCGGCCGCAGAGGCACCAGCAGTCGAGATACCAGCAGTAGAGATTCCTTGGGTGACTCCCACTACCGACGTCGTGAATATAGCTTCTTTCGCGCAGGAGCCAGCGCCCATTGATCGGCAGGACGAGCCGATTTTCGCCGCCCAGCCTGCCTCACAAGAAAACGTCGAAGCCACCACAGTAGAAACTGTCGCGGTGAGCGAACAATGCGCCACTCCGCAGCAACCGGAAGCGAAGGCGGAAGAAGCCCAACTCGGAAAATCGATCGCGGAAGTAGCCGGGCCTGAAGAACTTAAGTCTGAACGGTCCAGGATCGAAGAATCCACGGTTCAAGAGTTCAAAGTCCAGGAATCGAACGTCCAAGAATCACGGCTCGAAGAATCGATACCTGAAGAATCTGCGCGCGTAGCGTCTCTGGTCGACGCCCCGATCACGGACGAGAACACGGCTCCAATCGTAGAGAAGCAAACCGGCTCCGTCGAACCCGCCCCTTCTCCTGCTTCAACTGAGGTCAGTGTGCAGGCAGCCGCCGAGCCGGAAGACCCTCCGCCGAGCGATGAAGAGTTGGCGCAAGCGCTGCGTCTGCTAACGCCGGCAACCGGATATTCCGATACGCCCATGCCTTCGCACGGCACGCTCGTCGCCGCAGGCCACTTGCTGGCCGAGGAAGCGGCTCACCATGCAGCTTCCCAGCCGCGATGGATCGCGGAGCCGGTGGCGTTGACTCCGGAAGAAGCGTCCATCTCGCTCGAAGCGGAAATGTTCGGCAAGTTTGTCGCCGACGCTGCCGCAGAAATCACGGCTCCCGGTGCAATCCAGGTTGCAACAAACACCGAGAGTGTTGCGGAAACAGTCCCCGAGTTTCCTGCACCCGCCATCGTAGAAAAAGAAGCGGAACCAGTTCTGGAAACGGCAGTTCTCGAGTGCGCGCAGGAAATCGCTAAGCACGCCACCTCGGCGGCTTTCCGGGACGAAGTTCCGGGTCAAGCTCCGGCTGCAACCTTCGCCGATGTTGCGCCTCAGGAAGCCGAAACGGGTGCAGAAGAGATGATCGCGCAGGGGGCGATGGAACCCGCGGCGCATATCGACGCGTCCAAACTCGACGCTTCCGCAGCGCCCGGATCTGCGGCCGAGGTTGAGCATGAAGGTTCGATTCCTGACGCAGGAGGGCCACCGGACATGGGCAAGCGCGGCAAGCAGACCTCGGAAAAATCGAAAGAGCATCAGATGGTTGAGCTCGCCTCCACACCCGAAGTGCCTGCCGCCGAAGCAGTGATGCAGGCCGAAAGTCCCGAAGCTCCGAAAACGATGGCTGCCGCAGCATCTGCCGATGGAGCATCCACGGTAGCGCCGGATGCAAGCGCGATTGCCAGTATCGTAGAAAGCGTGCTCGCCGATCTTCGGCCGAAGATTGTAGAAGAGATCACGAGGAAACTCGCGCGCAAGTAACAAACTGGTTCGCAGCACGCGCGACCGAAAGCCTTCCACTCACTAGTTCGCCTCGACAGGCTCTTGCCGGTTTCGGGTCGCCCCAGATCGCCAAAACCTGTGTTTTAGGCCGCTTTTGCGGGGGTACCTTTTCAGAAACCGCATAAAATCTGCACAAAATACTACTTTTCCACAGCTAAGTGCGCTAACATGCGGTCGAAATCAGCATTTTCAAGCTTGCTTCCCGAAGGAGGATTCATGGCTTCTGGTATGACCAAAACTCAATTGACCCGTCACCTCGCCGAAAAGCTCGGCACCAACAATAAAACGGCCGCGACATTTCTAGAGCACCTGGCCGACACCGCAATCAAGGAAACCAAGAAGAATGGCGTATTCGTCGTGCCCGGACTCGGCCGCCTGGTGAAGGCGCACCGCAAGGCGCGTATGGGCCGTAATCCGCAGACCGGCGAACCGATCCAGATCAAGGCGAAGACCGTTGTGAAGTTCCGCGTAGCAAAAGCCGCGAAGGACGCGATCGCCCCGAAGAAGTAAGTGTGTGGCGCGGGCGCCCTCGCCCGCGAACGTGTGGAGCGGACAATCTTGTCCGCAAACAAGGACTACAGGGCCGGCGAAGTTGCCGGCCCTTTGTTACGCGCGAATTTCCAGTTCCTGCAAATCCCCCTGTGATCTCCGGTGCACCAATGTCCCCCGCATGCAGAATATGATCGACGCCACCGAGGGCTTCGATCGCTTCCGCCCGCAGCAGTCCGTGTGTGTCGGAAATAACGCCGACGAGAATTGAAGCCTCTTTTAGGTCGCCCGCCCTATTCGTCCATCCAACAACGCATTGTCATTCCCTAGAACGAGCTTAGACGACGGAGGCGCCGTCTTACGGAACTACTCCTAGTTCGGTGTACAGCTCTTTGGGGTAATAAAGGACGCCGTCTTTGACTACTACGGCGGTCTTTCGGATGTCGCTTATGTTTTTGGTGGGGTCGCCGTCGACCAAGGTCAGGTCGGCTAGCTTGCCGGGAGTGATCGAGCCCAGGTCTTTGTCCATGCTCATGATTTTGGCGGCGTTGAGGGTTGCATCTTGCAGGACCTGAGCGGGCGGGATGCCGGCCTGGACGTCCAGTTCGAGTTCGCGGTGGAGGGCGAAACCGGCCATGTTGTCGGTGCCGTCTTCGATCTCAAGGCCGGAGCGGTAGAGGAGACCAGCGAAGTCGAGCATCTTGGCGAAGGACTTTTTGTAGGTGTCTTCCATGCCCTTGGGCGGAGTCATGCCAGCGGTTAGGAGACCGCGGCGAACCTGGGCCGGGAGAAGGTCGGCGACCTGTTGAAAGCCGGGCGAGATCTGGCCAATGCGGGTCATGTACTGGTCTTCAAAAACAGTCAGGGTCAAATCGAGTTTCGTGTGGTGATCCTGTAACAACTTAATAAAGGACTGGACCTTTGGCGAGTTGAGGTCGAGGCCGGCGGTGATTTCGCCGGGCTTGGTGAGGCGGGTGATGGTGTTGGTGTCCTTGATCTCGGGGAAGAAGTTGAGGACGAGAAAGTTGATGTGCTGGATTTCGTCGAAGCCGAGGTCGACGCATTGCGCGGCGGTCATTTCAGCGGGAATGTGTCCGCTGACGCGGAGGCCGTTTTTGTGGGCTTCGTCGATGATAGCGGGAACGAGCGCGGGCGGGACGGAACTGTAGATCTTGATTTGCACGTAGCCGAGCTTTTTGTAGTTGTCGACGGCGGCGCGGGCTTCGGCTTCGCTCGAGACGAGAACCTTGGTGGGGCCTTGATAGGGGCCGCGGCCATCGATGATGCCGGCGAGAACGATGCGCGTGCCGACCTCTTTGCCGTCGGCGATGCGCTGGCGGCGGGCGAGGAGCGAGTCGGTGTCGTTGGCGAGGTCGCGGACGGTGGTGACTCCGGCGGCGAGGTTGAGGAGACCGTCGTTATCGCCGACGTGGGCGTGCATGTCCCAGAGGCCGGGGAGGAGGGTTTTGTTGTGGGCGTCGATGACTTGGGGGTGCATCATTCCGGGGTGTCCGAATCCGCTTGTCACCACGGAAATACGGTTGCCCTGGAGAAAGACGTCTTCGTCTGGGATGATTTTTCCGGTCTCGGCGTCGAAGACGTTGGCGTGGGCGAAGATGATTCCGTCGGGCGCATGGTGCGCGAGTTTGGCGGCTAGCACGGTGGAGCGGGAGTTTTTGACTTCATCCTGCGCGGCGAGCAGCGGCTTGACTGCGGACTCCCAGCCCTCGGGGATGATGGATCCCCAGCTATCGACAGAGGCGAAGAAGTTAGTGGCGTTGTTTTTGCTCTTATCTTGCGCTTTGTCTTCTTCTAGCCAGATATACGTCGGGGCGAAATCTAATCCGGCGATGGAATAGAGCGCGACGTGTTTCTTCTTGGAGGCCGCTTCGACGTCGAGCGCCGTTTCGCGCTGGACTCGGGCCTCGCCGGCGGGAAGCAGGGCGATTTTGCCTCCATTGTGGAGGGCGGCTTGCGCGAGCAGGGCGGTTTCCGCGGGGGCTCCGTTGAGCGGGACGTAGAAGGCGGGGGCGGTGATTTTCTTTTCGCCTTTCTCGGCGTTGTTTTTCCAGTGGGTGGCGCCGTTGGCGTTGGTGAACAATTCGTCAACCGGCGATTTCAAGTAGTCATTGCCCTGAATCGTTTCGGAGAGCGGGGTTCCGGCGGAGTCGAGCTTGAGGATGGACGTGGTTTTCGGGCCGCGGCCTCGGTCGTTAAATTGAAGGAAGAGATGAAGTGTACCGTCGGGGGCGGTCCAGGCGGCTTGCTGTCCGGCGAGATTGCCCATGATGCGGAGGGAATAGCGCTCGGCTGAGGGGGGAATGTCGGCGGGCAGAGCGGGAACGGCGGATGCGCCCGGTTGGGCAGATTCGGGCTGCGCAGCCTGCGGCCACGCGGGGGAAGCAAGACAAAATAGCAGGGAGAATAAGAGCCATTTGCGAGCCGTCATGGAATCCTCCAGCGTTGCGCGTTTCGAAGCTGTGGCAAGTTCTATCAGGAGGATAATAGAAGTGTGCGGCTGATATGACAATCGAACTGACACATGCGGAGAATGAGGGTTGCAACCGCACTAGGCACGCGCTAGCAGCGGATTCCTCCCTCTGGCCGGAATCACAAGCGAGATATAATCTTCAGAATCTGAAGGTGTCAATCTGCTTATGAAGTCCTTCCATTTTATCATTTGCTTCTTTTCGTCATCTTCGTTTACGACCTCGGCGGCTGAAGCCGTCGATGACAACGCGGTAATCATCGCAGCCTTGAAGCGCTGCGCCATCCTAAATCCGGTGGCAGCGGCTGTGCTAGCGATCGCGCTTTTGCTTGTGCCGACGATGGCTTTTGCGCAGCATGGCGGGGGCGGGCACGGCGCGCCGCTTGGTGGAGGCGGCCTTTCGTCGACGGGCCAGCCTAGCGGGGTCGGCGAGAAAGATGAGCTGAAGGATTTTCATCATGCGATGGAGGTGCAGGCCACGAGCGACCAGGCGTCAGCGTTCCGCACGATTTTGAAGAACACGGAGTCGGCGAATGCGCAACTGGCGAGTCTCGAACAGGAGCAGGAGAAAGATCCGTCGCTATGGGCGGGGCGCGCGGCCAATGTGAAGGCGGCCATCGACAAGGCGCGGATATCTACGCGCAGTTTTGTGGATGGCCTTTCGGCGCGGCAGAAGGCTGGGTTGAAGGAGATTACGGGAAGGATCGCCAAGGCGGAGACGGATCTGGCCGGGCAGGAGAAAGTGCTTGAGGCAAGCGCGGGCGAGGGTCACGACTCGGCCATGAGCGGACGCACGGAAAGTCTGGCGAAGGCGCTCGAAACTTTTCGCAATCAGCAAGGCAGGCTGGCGGAGGAGATGGGGATTGTTTTATCCGACGGCGGGGAAGTGGTGTTTCGAATTCCGGCGTTTAAGACTTCGGCGCAAGCAGGCGGGCAGCGTATTGCGGTTTCGTCGTCGTCGGTTATTTCGCGGGTGGAGGCGGAAAACGAAGCGAACGTCTACAAGATTGAGTTGACTCAGGACCTTTCGGACTTGCAGCCGAACATCACGGAGGTGCTGAGGGCGCAGGTAGAAAGTCTTCCCACGTGCGGGGAGCGGGTTGAATTGCGGGATGCGACGCTGGCGCTGGCGGCTCCGGCGAGTGTAGTGGTGGCACAGCTTTACGTGGAGCATTGGATATGCGCGCGCGGACCCAAAACTGCTCGGGAACTGGCGCAGGGAACGGGGAGCGTCGAAATAAGAGTGACGCCGGCAGTGGAGCCAAATGGCGAACTCAATATGAAGACGGAAGTCAGCCGGGTGGAAGGCGATAAGTTTGTGCGCGACTTGCTGAAATCGGGAACGCTCGGGGAGGCGCTGCAGCAGAAGATTGCGTCGTCGATGGTGAAGGTGATCGAGAGCGCGAACTTCAAGGCTATGCTGCCACCAACTGGAGCGGCCTCGGCAGAGACAAAGAGCGCTCGATTTGAGAGCACGACGGGCGGCAGCCTGGGCGTGGCGCTCGAAGGGGAGATGCGGATGTCGGACGAGCAGGCGGCGTTGCTGGGGAATCAGTTGAAGGAGCGGGTGGCGGCGCAGGCCGCGAAATAGGAATTGTTGTAAATGGTTGGCTTTGGGCGCCACGCCCAGGCTAGCCGCGCAAAAACGTGTGCGCACCCTTCGCCAAGCTCAGGGCAGGCCCTGGGGCACGTCCGCATTATCTACAAAGCCTACCCCATAAAGACCAATTTCAAAGAACCAGGCAGGCCTCTTCGAACGGTAGGCGTGGGCTGCGGGGGAAAAGCTTCGTCGCGTCTCCGTAGCCCAGGTTGCAGAGGAAGTTGGCTTTCCATTTGCCGTCGGGGAAGAACTCGGCGTTGACTTTGGCCTGGTCGAATCCGGACATGGGGCCGCAATCGAGGCCGAGGGCGCGAGCGGCGAGGATAAAATAGGCGCCTTCAAGAGAGCCGTTGCGGAAACCGGTCTCTTCGATGAAGGCGGGCTTGCCAAGAAACCAGGGGCGGGCATCGGCGTGGGGGAACAGCTTGGGGAGCTTCTCGTAGAACTCGGTATCCCAGGCGATGATGACGGTGACAGGAGCGGCCATGGTCTTTTCGACGTTGCCGGGAGCGAGCGCCGGGCGGAGGCGCTCTTTTGCCTCGCCAGTGGTCAGGAAGACGAAACGCGCCGGCGTGGTGTTGGCGCTGGTGGGACCCAGAGTGGCGATTTCGTAGATCTGGCGAAGCAGCTCAGTGGGAACGGGCTTGGGAAGCCATCCGTTATGCGTGCGGGCTTGGCGGAAGATCTGATCCAGGGCATCGTTGGAGACGGCGGTTCTTGGCTGGGCGGGGGCAATTGCTTCGGGCATTTAAACCTCTCTTTTGGATTCAATGGTCTTTTGGCTTGGATTGTCGGAAGAAGCGGTTGGATGCAAAAGGCGGCGGCTGGGATGAACCGGGCTTGGGGAATCAGCGAAGTAACAAGTGGGACGGAGTGGCCCGTCGTGGGCCTGCTCCGCGAGATTGATTCCCACACCGGCCCAAAGAGGCAAGGGGAAGTGGCCAATATGGGGGGAGGGGGCCTCGACTAAGCGGCGGCTTCGTCGCCGCTCCGCTCAGGAAGACAGCTCGTAAGATGACCACCGGTAATAGGCAGTAAAGAGCGCGGAATCGCCGCGGAACATGAGACTAAAATATCACTTGCATATTGCAAGTTAGTTTTGCTATCTTGCTGCTCGTGGGGAAAATCAATCGAAAGCGGCGGTCCGGGTGCCCGGTCAGTGTTTCAATGGAGCGGTTTGGGGATCGCTGGTCACTCTTAATTATCCGGGACCTGATGGTTCGCGGATTCCGGACATTCAAAGAATTTCAGGAATCGGGCGAAGGGATTGCGACGAACATCCTTTCAGACCGTCTAAAGAAGCTCGAAGCGGCGGCCATTATTACGGCTGAGGTCGAACAGCTGGACAGAAGAAAGTTGCACTACCGGCTGACGGAGAAAGGGATCGACCTGGCGCCGGTAGTTTTGGAGTTGCTCATCTGGGGGGCACGGCATGAGGAAGTTGGGGCGTCGTACGCGGTGATCGCTAGGATGGAGAAGAATCGTGGGGGAATTCTCGCGGAAGTGCGGCGACGATGGCTGGAGCGGGACTCGACTCCGCTGATACCGCAGTTCGATAATGCTGTGGGGCACGATCTGAGCGGCCGGGGAATCTGAGCCGCAACACTTGCAGTTGAACGTGGGGAACTGCGGGTGGAGTTCAAGGGGTCAATTCTTTAAGGGGCAACTTTCAAGGGGAGATCTTTCAAAGGCTGCGCCTTTGGAGGATTGAATTTGGGAACCGAGGTTCCGTCTTCGCACGGCGAGAATTGGCGATGGTAGCCGATTCTCGCAGCGAGCATGGGCGCAGCAGCACGCCAGTATCGGCGTGCCAGGGCTGCCCCAGATGGAATCAGAGTTTTCACGACGAAGGAACGATTCACCTATACCGATTCAAACAATAAGGAGAAATGAAGATGGAACAAAAAGCTACGCATGAACAGGCAAAACTACAACTGGAACTCTACGATCTGCGCCGCGAAGCCAAGATGCGCGAGGCGCGCGACTGGTTTTTCAAGAACTACTGGGTGGACTCGTTTGAAGACGCAATGAAGTTGGCAGCGCCGATGACGCAGAATGGAGCCTACGTGATGATGGTGCTCAGTTACTGGGAGCAAGCGTGCTCATTCCTGAACCATGGGTTGCTGCATGAAGAGCTTTTCTTCGAGAACAACGGGGAGTTCTTAGCGGTGTTCGAGCGAATCCGCGGGACGCTGCAACAATCGCGCGAGATGTTCAAGTACAAGCAGTGGATGGAGAACATGGAAAAAGCGGCGAAGCGTTGTGAAGAGTGGACGGAGAAGCGTTCGCCGGGGCACATCGCGGCTATGCGGGAGTGGATGAAGACGATGCGGCCAGGGGCACAGAAGGCAGCGTAAGGCGAACAGGTGATCCCGCTCATCCCAAACGGCGCGATGAGTGGGAGACCCTGCAGCACAACTTCAGAAGAGGAATTCATGGAATCAATTACGGAAATTAGTTCCAGTTCGACGGCAATGGTTTGGGCGGGACGGATTCTTAGTGCGTTGCCGGTGCTGATCATGGTCGGTACGGGGTTATTCGCGTTACTCAAGCCGGAGGCGATCGCGCCGCAATTCGCGCATTATGGTTATCCGGACGGAGCGCTCGCGCGCATCGTCACTGTTGAGATCCTGTGCGCGCTTCTTTACGCGATACCGCGCACTTCAGCGCTGGGAGCGATTTTACTGACGGCTTATCTTGGCGGGGCTACAGCGACGCACGTGCACGCCCGCGAGCCGTTTTTTATTCCAATTGTTGTTGGGGTCATGGTGTGGTTGGGGCTTTATCTGCGGGACGAGCGGGTGCGGGCGCTTGTTCCACTTCGAAGGCAAGGGCTGCAAACAAACTTAGAAACGATGAGGCGACACATATGAGCGGAGTGCGCGTTTTGGCGGGGACGCGGAAGGGCGCATTTGTATTGACGTCGGATGGGAAGCGCGAAAAGTGGGAGGTCAGCGGGCCGCATTTTGCCGGGTGGGAAATTTATCACATGAAGGGATCGCCGGCGGATCCGAACCGGATTTATGCGTCGCAGACCAGCGGGTGGTTTGGCCAGCTGATTCAGCGCTCGGACGATGGGGGCAAAACCTGGCATCAGCCGGGAACGCCGGTGGGAGAAGCGCCAGCACCGGGCGGAGGGCCTCCGAAGGCGGCCAGCAACAAGTTTGTTTATGACACGTCGACCGACAGCGGCAAGCCGCTAACCACGCATCAGTTTTATGACGGGACGCAGCATCCCTGGGAGTTCAAGCGGGTGTGGCATCTGGAGCCGAGTTTGAGCGATCCCGATACGGTTTATGCGGGGGTCGAGGATGCGGCGTTGTTCCGGTCGACCGACGGAGGGCAGAACTGGCACGAACTGGCAGGGCTGCGTGGACACGGAACGGGCCCGAAGTGGCAGCCGGGTGCGGGGGGAATGTGCCTCCATACGATCATCCTCGATCCGAACAATGCGGGGCGGATTTTTATTGCGATTTCGGCGGCGGGGGCGTTTCGAACCGACGATGGCGGCGCGACCTGGAAGCCCATTAATAAAGGACTGTACTCGCAGTACATTCCGGATCCTTGGGCGGAGGTGGGGCACTGCGTGCATCATGTGGCGATGCATCCTTCGCGGCCATCGGTGCTGTTCATGCAGAAGCACTGGGACGTTATGCGGTCGGATGATGCGGGCGACTCGTGGCGCGAGGTGAGCGGGAACCTCCCGACTGATTTTGGATTTGTGATCGACGTGCACGCCCACGAGCCGGAGACGATTTACGTGGTGCCGATCAAGAGTGACTCGGAGCACTATGTGCACGAGGGGAAGCTCCGCGTTTATCGGAGCCGCTCGGGCGGCAACGAGTGGGAGTCGCTGACTCGCGGGCTGCCGCAGAGCAATTGCTATGTGAATGTGCTACGCGACGCGATGGCGGTCGACCGGCTGGATCAGTGCGGAATTTATTTCGGGACCACTGGCGGGCAGGTGTATGCCTCGGCAGATGCGGGGGACAGTTGGAATCCAATTGTGCGGGATCTGCCGGCGGTGCTGAGTGTGGAAGTGCAGACGGTTTAAACCAGTTGCCAGTTCTCAGTTCTGAGTGAGAGGGACACACCCATGCCAAACATTACTCCGTTTTTGTGGTTTGATGGGCGGGCGGAAGAGGCGATGAATTTCTATGCTTCGATTTTCAAGGACGCCAAGGTGCTGAACGTCACCCGAAAGGACGGAAAGTTGTTTGTGGCGACGTTCGAGCTGTTGGGGCAGCGGTTCATGGCATTGAACGCGGAGCCGCTGTTCAAGTTCACGGAAGCGATATCGTTTTTCGTGAACTGCGAAACGCAGCTAGAGGTGGATGAATTGTGGGCGAAGCTGTCGGCGGGCGGCGCACCGGGACAATGTGGGTGGCTGAAGGATAAGTTTGGTCTATCGTGGCAGATTATTCCTTCGGCCCTGATGCGGCTGATGGGCGATCCGGACCCTACGAAGTCGAAGGCGGTTTTTGGGGCGATGATGAAGATGAACAAGATTGTTATTGCCGATCTAGAGAAGGCGTACGAAGGCAGGGCGGCATAGCCTTCCCCCAGGTAGCGCCCAAAAAATAGACACGAAACTGGGGCACCAGTTGGCCGGGAAAAAAAATCTTCGGCGGCTCACATACAGGTAGCGATGAGGAAAATCTTCTTCAATTCCCGGGGGCTGCGCGCAGCTTGGCGGCTGGTGATCTTTATTGCCCTCTTCGTCGGGATCCGACTTGCGACCGACTGGTGTATTGCAAAAATTTTCCATCCCCCGGACGTGGCTTTTCTTGATCCGGTGGGCCTGGGCGTGGAGGAGTTGCTGACGCTCGCCGAGGTGGGGATTGCAACCTGGGTGATGTCGCGAATCGAGCGGCGAAGATTCACGGACTATGGAATTCCGGTGCGCAACGGCTTCGGACGCGAGTTCTGGATCGGAATTGGCTGGGGCATGGCTATCGCGTCGCTGGTCATTGGCATGATTGCGGCACTCGGCGGGTATCGCATCGTGCGGCTTGCAATCCACGGGAGCCAACTCGGCTACTTTCTGGTGCTTTGGATTATTTGCAACCTGATCATCGGGTTCTCGGAAGAGATTCTGTTCCGCGCTTACCTGTTGGTGACGCTCGCCGAAGGCATTGGTTACTGGGCGGCCAGCATTGTCATCTCAATCGGCTTTGGAGCGCTCCACTATTTCCTGAAGCCACACGAGCGCTGGGAAGACTTCGCCATGACGGGCTTGTTCAGCCTGTTCGTGTGCCTGACGCTGCTGCGCACCGGGTCGTTGGCCTTTGCCATCGGGTTCCATGCAGCATTCGATTTCGGCAACATCTTCTTCTGGTCGGGACGAAATGGCGGTGAGTTTGCCGTCGGCCACCTGTTTGAAACCCAGTGGCCAGGCGCGCAATGGCTGACCGGGGGGTTGCTCGGTCCGGAAGCAAGCTGGATGGTGTTTCCCGTAACCGCGCTGATGTTTTTGGTTTTTGACCGGCTGTACCGGCAACGGAAATTCCCTGCTGCCGGCGGCGCGGTTGCGCTGAGCTGAAGAGCTGGCGCCCCCCCGCTCGTCGGAGATATTCCGAGGTTAGCTGACTATGATTCGGGTCGTATTGCCCCACCATCTGCGGACGCTGGCGCACGTTGGGACTGAGGTGCAGCTCGAGGTTGATGGCACGGCTACGATTCGGGCGGTGCTGGATGCGCTGGAGGAGCGGTATCCGATGCTGCGGGGGACGATTCGGGATCAGATGACGATGGAGCGGCGTCCCTTTTTGCGGTTTTTTGCCTGCGCGGAAGACCTTTCGCATCACTCGCCGGATGAGGCGCTGCCGGAGGCAGTGGTTTCGGGCCGGGAGCCGCTGGTGGTGCTGGGGGCGATTGCCGGGGGTTAGGCAGTGCCTCGCCCGCTGGACAGCCGGGGGTGGCTGTCCGAACATGAGGTGGCTGGAACTTAATGGGGCCAGCGGCCATCTAACTACTAAAGCGGACGGACACGGCGCGCGCGATGGCACAGATCAGAGCAGAGCGAATACGGCTTCGCGGGCAGGAATGCCCGCGCCACACGAGCTGATTCGTGTGCTATAATTTTTAGGTTTGTGCGCTCTCTGCGCAGCTCCGTAATAAATCCCACCGCTGGAATGGTTTGGCGTCCCGGACCGCGGCGTCCTGGTGAGCTTTGGAGTTCGGCTCCCAGGATGAAGGCGACGGGCGTCCCGAGGAAAATCCGAGTTGGCACTTGACGATAAGTTCGACGACATAAAAAAGCTGATCGACGCAGGCAAGGAGAAGGGCTATCTGACCTATGATCAGGTCAACGACCTCATCCCGCAGGATGTACATTCTCCCGAAGACCTGGAAGATCTGCTGACCACGATCGGAACGCAAGGCATTGACGTGCTCGAAGGCGGCAAGATGCCTTCGACCGATCTGGAAAAAAAATTCGAGGAAGTGGATGATGCGTCGGAGGATGTCGAACTCGACCTAACCCCCGGCGCTCTGGAAAAAACCAATGATCCCGTCCGCATGTATCTGCGCGAGATGGGAACCGTGCCGCTGCTCACGCGCGAAGGCGAAGTCGAAATCGCCAAGCGCATCGAGCGGGGGCAAAACCGCGTCCTGAAGGCGCTTTCGCGCTCTCCCATCGTGATTCGTGAACTCCTCGCCCTGGGCGAGGACCTCGAGAAAGGCGTCCGCTCCATCAAAGAGCTGGTCACCTTCGATGAAGAGGAAATCACCGAGGAGATCGTCGAGAACCGGCTGAAGGAATTTCTTGGCAAAATCGGCGCGCTCGAGAAGATGTACAAGAAGGTCGCGCCGCTGCAAGAGAAATTCGCCGATGTAAACGCCAAGAAGCGGCCGAAGGACCATCGCCGCTATCGCATCAACCTGGCGCGCGCCATTGTGCGCACGTCGAAGGCGGTGCGCCATCTGGCTTTCACTAATAACGAACGCAAGCGGCTGATTGAGCGGGTGAACCGAACGGTCGACGGCATGCGTTCGCTCGACCGGCAGATCCAGAACCTGGAGAAGCGGGCCGAGGCGACACGCAGCGAAGAGCAGCGCAAGGAATACAAGAAGCAGGCGCGGGCCGTTCGCGGCGAACTCGAAAAGCTGGAAGTGGAAGCGGGCCTGTTGTTCCAGGAGCTCAAGCGCACACAGCGCGAGATCATCCAGGGCGACATGGACGCCGAGCAGGCGAAGCGCGAGCTGATCGAGGCCAACCTTCGGCTCGTCGTTTCCATTGCGAAAAAATATACCAATCGCGGATTGCAGTTCCTCGACCTGATTCAGGAAGGCAACATCGGACTGATGAAGGCCGTGGATAAGTTCGAATACCGCCGCGGGTATAAGTTCTCGACTTATGCCACATGGTGGATTCGGCAGGCGATCACGCGCGCGATTGCCGACCAGGCGCGCACGATTCGTATCCCGGTGCACATGATCGAAACGATCAACAAGCTGATCCGCACTTCGCGGCAGCTGGTGCAGGAACTGGGACGCGAACCGACGTCGGAAGAAATCGCCAAGCGGATGGATATTCCGGTAGCGAAGGTGCGGAAAGTGCTGAAGATTGCGCAGGAGCCGATCTCGCTCGAAACGCCGATTGGCGAAGAAGAAGATTCGCATCTGGGCGACTTCATCGAGGACCGCGCCGTAGTTTCGCCGGCGGAAGCCGTGATCAACGTTAACCTCAAGGACCAGACGGGACAGGTGCTGAGGACGCTGACGCCACGCGAAGAGAAAGTAATCAAGATGCGCTTTGGCCTCGAAGATGGCTCGGAGCATACGCTGGAGGAAGTCGGGCAGTCGTTTGCGGTGACGCGCGAGCGTATCCGGCAGATCGAGGCGAAGGCGCTGAGAAAACTGCGGCATCCCTCGCGGTCGCGGAAGCTGCGGGCGTTTATGGATGGGGTGAGAGACTAGGTCTGAGGTTAGAGGTCAGATTGCAGAGATGGGCGCGAGGGATCGCGCCCATTTTTATTTCCCTTCTTCGAAAATCGGACAAATCACTCTAGTAAGTGCCGATGCCGTTGGCGGTACGGATCTTGAACCAATCGTAGGCAGCGGGTTTGATTTTGTTGGGGCGGCAGATTACATCGAAGCGCACTCTCATGAGTGTCTGCTGAACGCGGGAGATGACCTCATTGTTCTCCTGCGCGCTGCGATTCTCGACGCGCTGCGACCAGCGCTCGGTGGTCATGCGCTCGTTCATCTTGGTGGTTGAGTCGGGATCGTAGGCGTAATTATAGGGGTAAGCGTTGCGGTCCTGCGCGGCTTCCATGCGCAGCTGATTATGCTTCCGCATGCGCACATTGGCATCGATGGCCGCGGAGAGCACTTCCGACTGCTCGTCAAACCATTCGTGCACGGCATCTTCGGTTTCTTCGGAGCTATGGTTCGCGCGATAGTCGTGGATAGCGGTCACAATTTCCAGGGAATTCTCCGTGCCCTGCAGGACGATGGCGGGAAAGGGGCTCTTGCGGATCGACATGTCGTCGTCGGAGAAGACATGCTTAGCTTTCGGGGCGCCATCCTTTTTGTCAGCCCCGTTTTTCTTGGCGACATCGCCGAGTGGCGGAGCGGAGCTGTCGGTGGACTGGCTCCAGGCTAGGCCCACGAATGGAATCAGGAGAATCAGCGCCAGAAGCGGCTTTCGCATAAGTCCTCTATATAAGATGGGCGACGGCCCATGATAACAAGACGGCGGGAGGGGCGCGGAGTTACCTCTGTGATAGGCCGAAGGTGCCTGAAGATTGGAAATCAAGCAGACTGCGGCCACAAATGGCCGCGCCGAAGCGCATGCCCGCATGCCTGTTAAAATCAACTTGTCCTCATGGAAGCCAGCCATATAAGAAATTTTGCGATTATTGCGCATATTGACCACGGGAAATCCACGCTGGCCGACCGGCTGCTGGAGCTAACCGGGTCGCTGGCCATGCGTGAAATGCAGGAGCAGGTCCTCGACTCGATGGACCTGGAGCGTGAGCGCGGCATCACGATCAAAGCGCATGCCGTCCGGATGGTGTATCCCGCCCAGGATGGACAGACTTATCAGCTCAATTTGATTGATACGCCCGGACACGTCGATTTTTCTTACGAGGTCTCGCGGTCGCTGGCGGCTTGCGAAGGGGCGCTGCTGATTGTGGACGCATCGCAGGGCGTGGAGGCGCAGACGCTGGCGAATTCTTATCTTGCGATCAATCACGGGCTGGAGATTATTCCGGTCATCAACAAGATTGATTTGCAGAGCGCGGACATCGAGCGGACGAAAGAGATGATCGAGGGCGCTGTGGGGCTCGATGCTTCGGACGCGCTGCTGATCAGCGCGAAGACCGGGCAGGGCGTGCCAGCCGTGCTGGAAGCGATTGTGAAGCGGATTCCGCCGCCGAAGGGGACTCCGGAGCGGCATTTGCAGGCGCTGCTGTTCGATTCGTGGTTCGACCCGTATCGCGGGGTGGTGGTGCTGGCGCGCGTGTTTGAAGGCACCCTGCGCGTGGGACAGAAGATTCGGCTGTGGTCGAATGGCCGGGTGTTCCAGGTGGAAGCGCTCGGCGTGCTCACTCCCAAGCCCGTGGTGATCGACGAACTGGTGGCGGGCGAAGTCGGGTTCATCATTGCGAATATCAAGAACGTGGCCGACACCAAGATCGGCGACACGATTACCGATGATGACCGGCCGGCGATTGAGCCCCTGCCGGGGTTTGAAGAGATCAAGCCGATGGTGTTCGCCGGGCTTTATACGGTGGACGCGCACGAGCACACGGCGCTGCGCGAGGCGCTCGAGAAGCTGAAGCTGAATGACTCTTCGTTTTTCTTCGAGCCGGAAAGTTCGGTAGCGCTCGGATTCGGCTTCCGCTGCGGGTTTCTGGGCCTGCTGCACATGGAGATCATCCAGGAGCGGCTGGAGCGGGAGTATAACCTCGACTTGATTACTACGGCACCAGGCGTGCGGTATTTGATTCACAAAACCGATGGCGAGGTGATCGAGGTCGACAATCCTTCGCGCTGGCCGGATACGAGCGAGATTGCAAAGGTGGAAGAGCCGGTGATTCTGGCCGTCATTCTTACAAATGAGGAGTACGTCGGCGGGATTCTAAACCTCGTCGAGGAAAAGCGCGGGAAGCAGAAGAGCTTTGAGTATGTGAGCGCGTCGCGGGTGATGCTGCAGTATGAATTGCCGCTGAATGAGATTGTGCTCGATTTTTACGACCGCCTGAAGTCGGTTTCGCGCGGCTATGCTTCGCTCGACTATCATCTTTCGGGGACGTGGGACTCGCCCATGGCGAAGCTCGACATTATGGTGGCCGGGGAACCGGTGGATGCGCTTTCGACCATCATCCATCGCGACTTCGCCTATGAGCGCGGACGTGCGCTGGCGACGAAAATGAAAGAACTGATCCCGCGGCAGATGTTTGAAGTGGCAATTCAGGCGGCAATTGGGGCAAAGATTATTGCGCGCGAGACTGTGCCGGCAATGCGCAAGAACGTGCTGGCCAAATGCTACGGCGGCGACATTACGCGAAAACGCAAGCTGCTCGAAAAACAAAAAGAGGGCAAGAAGCGCATGAAGCGGATCGGGCGGGTGGATATTCCGCAAGAAGCGTTTCTCGCGGTGCTGAAGGTGGGGGAAGGAAGTAGCTAAATCCGCCGAAGGGGAAATCCTATGTTACGCACTGCGGCAATCATGGTCCTGCTCACGGCCCTTCATCCATTTGCATTGTCTCAGCCCACCAACGCTAGCAACCAACTTGTCCAAGCCCAACAAGCCACTCCAGTTCAGCCCACCCGTCCGCGAAGGATTCGCGTGTCCGGCGCGGTAATGCTCGCAATGTTTGAGCGCAAGACGATGCCGGTATACCCCGATGAGGCGCTGCTAAAAGGCATTCGAGGCGAGGTGATTCTAAACATCGAGGTCGATGACACGGGCAAGGTTGTGCTGTGCTCGCCAGTCGAGGGCGACCCGCTCCTCGTGGCGGCCAGCGTGGAAGCGTTAAAAGATTCTCGTTTTCGTCCGTATCTGCTCAACGGAACTCCGATCTGGGTCGAGACGCAGCTGGGATTTCACTTTTCCGTGGAAAAGATGGGCGGGAGTATCACCGGGAAGGTGGAATGTATCACGTCCATTCCCGATCGGGCGGAGTTTCGTACGGGCGTCGAGACAGACGCGGGCGTAATCGTACTGGACCCGCACAAGATTTCCGGGGGCGATCCGAAATTGCCACCTGAATTGGAAGGTAAATCAGGATCCGTCTATTTGGCCATCACCGTAGGCGCAGACGGCAAGGTTCAAGATGTGAAAGTCATAAGCGGCGATCAACCCTTCGTTGGTCCCGTCGTCGACGCGGTAAAGCGGGGAGTTTACGAGCCTCGGCTGGTTGATGGAAAACCTTCTGCTGCAATGATTGAAGATAGCTATCACTTTGGGCCGCGACGTTGAGAATGCCGATGCCGAAATAGCTCTACGGTCGTGTGACGACCTCGTTGGGGCCAGCGGGGAGGACAAAGTTGACGCCATTTTCGCGGTTGGCTGCGACGGTGGCCGGGATATCGAGGGCGGAAACCTCGATGCTTCTTATGCCGTATCCGGGCTGGGCGTTGTTGACGCTATGCGCGTAGAGGATGCGGCCGACGATAGCGTAGTCGGGAATTTGTTCTTGATGGCCATCGCGGTAGACGAGGACGGTGGGCGCCAGTGCGGCGGAAGAAACTGCCTCCGTTTGCCGAGCTGAGGATCCCGTCGGATCGGATGATGCCCTCGGTTCGCGTACCGGCGCCGGGGGCGTCTCTCCGGTATCCGGCCGTCGCGCGCTTCCTCCGTAGCGAACGTAGCGATCACCTTCCAGTTCAATCAGCAGCGGCGCAGCCTTGGGTTGCGGCGGAGTGTCGGCGGCGATCGCCTGCTGCATCATGACGAACTGCGGGGCGGACTCGGGCGCCGGTTGCTCGTAGGGGTAATCGTCGTAGAAATAGGGATTGTCGCCGAGAAAGTATCCGAAGGGGACGCCACCACGCCGATGGTTGAAAGAGGATGCTCCGTGGCGCGCCGAACCATAGCCGGGTGCTGGCCTGGCGGCTCCTCGCATTTGTGCCAGACCGGCGGGAACTGAGGCTGGCACAAGAGCGAGCGCTGCCGCGAGAACGAGAGTGAGTCTGGTTGCCATCGGCCCCCCTTTTGTGATTTTACGCTCGTTATTGAGGGACTGGGAACAGTCGCAGAAGGCCGGATGGGGGCCAACCGAGACGGCCTTCGAACTCGGTTGCAGGCGCAAATCCTTGGGGTAGTTTGGGGTACAGGGTTCGCGGTATGTGCAAATCTCACATTTCGTGACGAAAGTGCTGATTTGACGCGGGATCGGCGCAATGGTCGTCATAAGCCGTTAACCAACTTAGAAACATAGGCTTAGGCTGAATGGAGCGCTGCCAGCATATCTCTTCTTGGCACCCTTGGATGTCAGCTGATCGTGTGTCGTCCACTCATCCACAGTGTTTTCCACAGGGTGAAGGACGCTGCCTTTGCTGCGGATGGGCATGACCTCCGGGGCTAAAGCCCCATTTCAATAACTCTGTTTCCGGTGCCGTTGAAGCTATGCCCTTTCAAACCTCTAACCGTCCAAAGTTCTGACTGTTTTGCGATTCGAAGGATGCGCGACAAGGGTAAAAAGGGGAATGGGCAGAAGTTTTCATCTCTCCTCTGGAGCTTTTTTCGGGAGCATAGGCTTCAATCTGATAAGGTCTTCGACCGTAGTCAGCATTTTATTGGTTCCGAATTGTTGTTCCAGACGCCGCGCCATGAGTTCTGCCAGCGGCGCCTGTGTGTAGGCCTCGCAAAAATCACGATACATAAACGGCATCCTGTTCACGTCCATTTGATTCAGCGCCTGGAGACCGCCGATTCTTCGGAGCGAGTATTCGACGCGGGCGTCGAGGGGAGGGGGTAGAATCTCTTTTCCTCCCGAGCGAATCGGCAACAGGTCTACGCCCCACTTGCGAAGATAGTCGTTAACATAGGCCCAGGCGGCGTCGGCTTCGATTTTCTTTTCGTCGTCGGAGCCTATCCCTCCCTGCCGTTCCTGAATCAATTTCCCGATGTCTGCTACACCTGGAAAGTAGGATGACTTCATCCGCCACTCTCTAAATGCCCACTCGATAACTTCAGGGGACACATGCTCAAAAACCCTGGCAAACTCAGCGAATAGCTCCTTTTGCACTTCCGATTTGCTATTTTGGGCTGTTAGATTGATTTCTACGGCTAATTTCTGCTGCGAGGGCGAGGCCGTCAAGGATGTTCTGCTTTGTGCGCTCAGAGCGTTGCGTTGAGGCTGAGGGCTTGTATGTCGCATTACTATTCCTCCACTTCATGTTTTCAAAATAGGAGAGTTTGAGCGCTCCACCCCCAAGACTCTCATCCAGAGCTTTGCCTCTGATGAATTTAGTTGCCTCTTCTTGCGAGCAACCCATGCGCTTCGCTTCCGCCTTTACGGCCTCGGCAACCGTAGAGATGAAACCATTCGTTGCTGCTAGTTGGAGGTTCTCAATTAAACCCTTAGCGAGTATCCGCGGAATGTAATTCTCCAAGAATATCTCGGGGCTTATGCCATATCTCGAAGCTAGGTTCCAAGCTGTTGTGATGCGGCTCACGGATCCGCTTATCGGTCGCCCTGTATGCCTCGCTTCTGCTCTTACAATTTCAACCACAGAGCCGATGGTGGTCGGAATATTCCCTTTACTATCTCTTTCCAGTCTATCGATAATTCGATTCGCACATTCCTGTGCGGTGAGTATTTCTTGTTCTGTGAAGTATTCTTGTTCAAAAGTATTGTTCCCTAAGTTTTGTTCTTCCTTATATGGGATGTCACGAATGTCGCGAGAGCGCGACTGGACTGTCGTACTCTGCGACGTGGAGGTCGCGGGGAACGACACAGGAGACGTGGGAGACGACGCGTGCGTCGCGTGGCGCGACAGGAATGACGCGATGGAGGACGTAGAAGTCGCATCTTCTTCCGCTGCTGTGTTCTCGTCAGTGAATTCCTGATCCGGAATTTGATCGAAGAGCGGGATGACGATTGCGGTCTTAGGACGCGCGGGTACGGGAATGAGGAAGTATGTTGTCATGTTCGAGGACCGGATGATGCGGATGAGATTCAAACTCTCAAGCTTTTTGAGCGCACGCTGGACGGTGCGCTGCTCCACGCCCAAAAGTTCCGCCACTTTGGCAGTGCCGACCCATGTAGAACGGGTTTCACAATTCGCATGCCGTGCCAGCGCGTGATAGACCGCTATTCCCGTCGTTCCCACTTCGCGGGCGTAGTGATCGATGAAACTGTTTTCTGTAATGTAGAAATTAGCCCTTCGGCCGCTGCGGACTGCTTCTCTCATTTACTTGGGAACCCCTTGTTGCAATATCAAGAATGCCGTGTTCAAGTTTGCTCTTGTTTGTTGCTCGCGTGAGTGCAGCGCGACGGTTTTTCTGTGTACATCTTGTGGAGGTGTGGTCCTGCTTGTGGAGAACGCCGGAAAACACATCCCAACTAGTAACGCCGTGGTGCCGTGGCACACAGCGGCCTCCGATGACTCCGTAAAAAAATACAGATCCCTCGCTCCGCGAAGGGATGACAAGTGTGTGTTACTGACAACGTACATTCCACCAGTGACTCCGTTACTCGCTGGGTTCGCTGTTGCCACTGGCCAGGTTGGCGAAGCGCGTCGAATTGTGCAGGAATGCGAGATGGAACTTGCCGATGGGGCCATTGCGCTGCTTGGCGACGATGATTTCGGCTCGGCCTTTGAGTTCTGGATCGTCCTGCTTATAAATCTCTTCGCGGAAGATGAACATGACCAGGTCGGCGTCCTGCTCAATGGAACCGGATTCGCGGAGGTCGCTGAGCTGCGGGCGATGATCGCCGCCGCGGCTCTCCGGAGCGCGGCTGAGCTGCGAGAGCGCGACGACCGGAACTTCGAGCTCCTTGGCCAGGGCTTTCAGGCCGCGCGAGATCGCCGAAACTTCCTGCGTGCGGTTTTCGAAACGCTTGCTGCCTCCCGACATGAGCTGGAGATAGTCGACGACGATGAGGTCGAGGCGGCCCTGCGCTTGTTTGAGGCGGCGAGCCTTGGCGCGCATTTCGGTGAGGCCGATGCCAGCCGTGTCGTCGATGAAGAGTTGCGCTTCCGCGAGTTCGGCCGCGGCGCGCATCAGCTTTTCTTTATCTTCCTTCCAAAGCGACCCGGTGCGGAGTTTGTGCGCATCGATGATGGCGCGCGAGCTGAGCAAGCGGTGGAGCAGAGCTTCGCTCGACATTTCAAGCGAGAAGATGCCAACGGTTTTGCCGTCGTCGATGGCGGCATTTTCGGCGATGTTCATCGCGAACGAGGTTTTGCCCATCGAAGGGCGCGCGGCGAGGATGACGAGGTCGGATTTCTGCAAGCCGCTGGTCATCTCGTCCAGATCGTCGTAGTGCGTCGCAAGGCCGGTGATGCGCTGGCCGCGCTGCATGAAAGCGTCAATGCCACCGGAAAGGCGGATGGTTTCGTTGATACGGGTGAAGCCTTTGCCGATGCGCTTTTCCGAGAGCGCGAAGACGGCGGCTTCGGCGTCGTTCAGGATTTCGTCGGCCGGGTCGGATTGCTCGCTGGCCTTGGCGATGGCGTTGTTGGCGGCTGTAATCAGGCCGCGCAGCATGGCCTTGTCGCGGACGATGTGGACGTAGTGTTCGATCGAAGGACGGTCGGGCACGCCATCGAGGAGACTGGAGACGTAGCCGACGTCGCCGATGGCTTGCAGATCTTTTTTCCGATCGAGCTCCTCGATGAGTGTGATGATGTCGATAGGGCGCGAATGTTCGGCGAGCTCCAGCATGCGCGCGTAGATGCGGCGATGCGAGTCGAGCGAGAAATCTTCGGGGCGGAGATGCTCGGAGGCGTCGTTGAAGGCGCGATTGTCGAGCAGGATGGCGCCGAGGATCGAGCGCTCGGCTTCGACGTTCGCCGGCATGCGCCCGATGGTGGAGTCGATGGTGGCCACGATGTTTAAGTGAGTGCGAGGCATCGTAATTTGTTTTGGCCTGTGGACGTATGCGAGTCGAGGCGGAAAACACGTCCGAAATTATTTTTTTTGCGCCAGAGCCTTGCTTACCTAAGGGACACCTTCAGGTTGATGAGAGCCCCAGCCTCGGCGCCCTGGGGGCCTCGCCCTCCGTAACGGTATGAGCGCAGTATGCCACGGAGCGAAGAAAAAGCAAATATCTTTGCGCGGCCTGCAGGGCGGGCCGATCACATCAGTCGGTGACCGGCATCATGGCAAGGCTGCCTTGCTGCGCTTGACGATAAGACGTAAATAAGCCTCGTATTGCCGTGAGTACTCCGAAAGCTGAGCCGCCACGGAGGCAGTAGAAGTAAAGGAGTCCGGCATGAGCTACGCCATTGAGGGCCCGCTTCCACACCCCCCTACGAAATGCGTCACCATCGACGTTGCCGCCTCCCGCTGCAACGTTCCGGCAGAAGAGATCGGGGAATACGTGCGCGAAGGCCTTCTCATTCCGCTCAAGTCCAACAATGGGGTCCAGTACTGCACGGACCTCGACTACGGATGGATCCATACCATCAAGCGCTTGCGCGAGGAAGCGCACCTCTCTTTTGACGGCATCCGGGAGTTGCTGCGCACGCGGTGTGCGTGCTGGAAATTTCGTCATTGCGAATTTCACAACACGAAAGAGTGCCCCATGACCCAGGACCCATCCAAGCCCTGCTGGGCCAATCGGGCGACCTGGCATGTGCTGGCATCCTATCCATGCTATTCCTGCCTTGTCTATCGCACGCTCCCCTTCTGTGGATCTGTAAGAGCCGTGCTCCATGGTTCTCCTTGCGGGGCGACACAAGGCAATCGAGATCGAGCGCAATAGAAATGCGTCTGACGGAGACTCGATAGCTCGAGGTTCAGGGACAATCAGCGAAAAACAAATGCGGCTCGGGCCAGCCACCCAAGCCGCATTGTTGTCGCAGATGCTTCTGGCTGCCGTCTTCCGCCCTAAGGAGAAGACCATCGCCTACTGGCGCTCCGAAAAGCGCCGTGCGGTGATGCCCGGCCTGAAGCTTGCGCTTCAAGCTTGACGATTCAGCGCTTCAATCCCGCCCTTGGAAGGAGAGGATCTCGGAGGAGGCCGCAACGCCCGGGCACCAGCTCACTGGACATGAACCGGAATTCCCCCGGCGATTCCCCCTCGAGAGAATCACCGGCAACGCTAAATCTCATCGGCAGCCGCGCAGAAACATACTCGCGATTGACTTCTAGCAATGTGCCGGATGGTGGGCAGATGGCGCAACGGGAAACTGGGGCGGTTCTGTGCATAAGCTGTGGAGGCGGCGAAGTTCTTGTGGATGGCGGGAGGAAAAGCGGGGAGAATTTCGAGAGACGAGGCGCGAGGGCGCCCTTCGCTTCCCAGTGGGTTGAACCCGCGCTCCATTTCCCTTGCCCGTTGTACCGTTTGCCTTACAATACCCTGCAAATGATTGCGCACTTGCGCGGGACGCTGCTGGCGAAACATCCGAATCAGGCGATCGTGGAAACCCATGGCGTGGGCTATGACGTCGTGATCACGGTGCCGACGTTTTCGGAAATGCCGGCGGCGGGCAGCGAGGTCGCGCTCCACATTCACACGCACGTTCGGGAGGACGCACTCAGTCTGTATGGCTTTTTGCGGCTGCGGGAAAAACATCTGTTCGAAAAATTGCTGACTGTGAGCGGGATCGGGCCGAAGCTGGCGATTACGATTCTAAGCGGTATGCCGGCCGAGGAAATGGTTGCGGCCATTCGCGGGGGCGATGTGGCGCGGTTGACGCGCATTCCGGGAATCGGAAAGAAGACCGCTGAGCGTATGGTGCTGGAGCTGCGCGACAAGCTCCCGGCCGCGGCGGGAGCGGCGGAGACGAGCGCGGCGCAAGCGAGCCCAGTGGAACAGGACGTGATTTCGGCGCTGGTCAACCTGGGTTATCAACGGGCGGCGGCGGAAAAGGCATTGCTCGCATCGCGCAATGGCAAGGATGCAGGGACTAAGAATTTTGAAGCATTGTTCCGCGACGCGCTCGGAACGCTGTCGAAATAGTTCGCGGCTAACGGAACTCCGATTCAGTGCCGGCAAAAAAGCCCCAACCACAGAGGGCACAGAGGACTACGGCGCTTAATCGATTTTGAGAACGATCTGGAAAGTCAGGGGCCCGAGGGGGAGTCTGTGCGCAAGCTGGTTCCGGTAATTCTTGTAATCGGGTGTTTCGTGGTGGTTTTGTTCACCAGGGGTCCACGGCTGGTGGATGAGCGGGAAAACAAAGTGCTGGTGAGGCCGCCGTATCGAAGACTGGTCTCGCAGCGGGCGAAGGAACTGCACGATACACTGACGATCGCCGATCTGCACGCCGACTCGCTTCTGTGGGGGCGCGATCTTCTGCGCCGCTCCTGGTATGGGCACGTGGACATTCCCCGGATGGCCAACGGCAACATCGCGCTCGAAGTCTTCTCGCTGCCGACCAAGACGCCGCACGGCCTGAACATCGAAAGCAATGACGACAAAAGCGACGATATCTTCTGGCTGGCATTGGTGGAGCGCTGGCCGCCGCGGACGTGGAAAAGCCTGACCGCGCGGGCGGTGTATCAAGCCGAGCGGCTGCATTCTTTTGCGATCGCTTCGCGGGGCAGCTTCGCGCTGATCGAAACCTCCGACCAACTCAACTGGTATCTGGAACGGCGGAAGAGCAATCGGCGCCTGACGGCGGGATTGCTCTCGATCGAAGGGGCGCACGCGCTCGACGGCAAGCTGGAAAACCTGGATGTGCTCTATGCCGCGGGCTATCGCATGATGTCGCCCAGCCATTTCTTTGACAACGATATTGGAGGATCGGCGGCGGGCGTGGGGAAGATTGGACTGACCGACAAGGGCCGCGAGTGGGTGCGGCAGATGGAAGCGCGGCACATGATCATCGATCTGGCGCACGCCTCTCCGCAGACGATCGACGATGTGCTAGCGATGGCCACGCGGCCGGCGGTGGTTTCGCACACCGGGGTGCGGGGCACGTGCAACAACAACCGCAATCTTACCGACGATCAGATTCAGGCGGTGGCGGCGAAGGGCGGGTTGATCGGGATCGGCTACTGGGACACGGCGACTTGCGGCACGGATGCGCGGGCGATTGTCCGGGCGATGCGCTATGTTTCCGACCGCGTGGGAGTGGAGCATGTGGCGCTCGGATCCGATTTCGATGGAGCGGTCACCGAGCCTTTCGATACGACCGGCGTGATCGAAATTACAGCCGCCATGATGGATGCAGGCTACTCGGAAGAAGACATTCGCAAGATTATGGGCGAGAACGCGATGAAGTTTCTGCGGGAGAATTTGCCGGAGCGGTAAAGGGCGATAGTCGGTGCCGTGCGTCGGTCCCGCTAACGCTTGGGGCGTGTTCGGGGGTGAGATATCTGCTTACAAGCAAATCTACTCTAGGCGGTCTGCGAGTACACGAAACGATGCTTTGATTGCTGGCCATCCACCTGTAAATTTCGCTTTGGGAAATTCGTTCCCGAATCGGCTCGTTTTCTCCGGAGCGCAACTTGGTCTGGCAGGATTACGTACCTCGCGACATACAGGAGTCGTACGAGACTCGGGACTACCATCACGCCGCCACGATACTTGCGAACGAATTCCGAAGCGAATTTCAGGATGTTTGCAAGGCCTTAAGCGAATTTCGCATCACAACCGCTGACATTCTGGCCAAGGGCGGAAACGAATCGGCGATCCCTAAGAGGTTCTCCGCCATCCTCCGCCCTCTAGGATGGAAGGAAGAGAAATTGCAAGCCAATCTGATGGTCGACGACAGAACAATCAGCAGCGATACCCATCGGATCGACTACGTAAAGGGCCGAGTCGCCTTGGATGTCGAGTGGAACAGCAAGGACCAGACATTCGACCGCGACTTGTACGCATTTCGGTCGTTTTTTGAGTTCGGAAAGATCAGCGCTGCCGTGCTGATAACGCGGAGCGAACAAGTATAGACTTTGGAGGAGCCTCGATCTGATTTCAACTGATTCGATGTCTCCCTAGGGCTTCCCAAATATGATTAGCTATGTGAATTACTACCGCTGCCCCAGGGAGGGAACGCAATGGGCAAATGCGTGGTCCTCCATGTGCAACGACAAGTGCCCCAACTGTAATGCGGAGATTGAGCCTTATCGAAGCGATGAAATCAGTGCTCCCTTAGCTCATGAATTTGCAATGCAGCATTGACGTCGCCGCCGCCTACAAATCCGGCACGCAGATCGCTCGCGTTGTAAGCGAGCACTGGTGTGGCCGAGAGCTTTATTGTCCCGCTTGCGATTCCAACCAAATATTGCCGTCGCGGGTGAACACGCCTGGTCTCGACTTTACCTGCCCGCGATGCGACCAGGTTTTTCAACTCAAGAGCTCGCGAATCTGGAATCCAAAGAAGATTGTCGACGCGGGATACGACGCGATGATTCGTGCGATTAGGTCGGATAGAGCGCCGAATCTTCTCGTGCTTCAGTACACGAGCGAGTGGTACGTCCAGAACGTGTTGCTGATTCCTCGGATGTTTTTTTCCGAGAGCGTCATTGAGAAGCGCAAACCTCTAAGCCCAACAGCGCGCAGGGCGGGTTGGGTTGGCTGCAAGATACTGCTGAGCGGAATTCCCGAGGACGGCAAAATCGCGGTTGTATCGTCCGGCACCCCTGAGCCACGAGAACAAGTTCGGCGAGAATTTGAACGCGTGAGGGGGTTGGGCAAACTGCCGCCGTCCTTGAGGGGCTGGACTGTGGATGTCCTTAACGCCATCCGCCGATTGGGGAAGTCCCAGTTTTCCCTTCAAGAGCTATACCAACTGGAGCCGGAGCTGCAAGCGGCGCACCCTCACAACCGGAACGTACGTCCGAAAATGCGACAGCAACTTCAGGTGCTCCGAGACCTGCGGCTCCTCGACTTCACGGACAAGGGAACCTACAGGCTTCGTTCATGAAAAGACGGTGGCCCCGATGGTCGCGGCGTCGGCTTCTATTTCCGAAACACGACCGAATTGATACTTTTCGGCGTCAGAGGAAAGAATGCGCGCACGCTCGCGCCGGGTCGTAGGCAGGTCAACGTCATCAAAACCCAGAAGCGTGAGCATTCCCGAAAGCCGGATGAGATCTACGAGATCATCGAATCCTGTAGCCCAGGACCCTACCTTGAACTATTCGCTCGCGGTCTCCGGCGGGGATGGACTTCTTGGGGCAATCAGGCCGACGAGTATTTCCCGACTTGGTCTACCTACGCAAATCACTCGCAGAGCGGGCGGGACTCGGATCATCCCCTGCTCTTCGACTTGCCCGGTGCCTAGCTAGTTGCCTACGAAGCGGAGATAAAGGTCGCGGTCCTGGCGGCAGGTTTCGGCCATCTGTTTGACGCGCTGCCAAGCTTCCAGCTGCGAGTCATCTCGGACGCGTTCCCGGACGCGCTCCCATTCCTTCAGGAAGCCTTCCATCTGCAGGTGATTGAAGACGGTTTTGCCGAAGGGATCAACGCCACTTAGCAGCACGAACGTCGGGTCGCTCGGGGCTGGAACAACTCCATTCAGAATGACCCATTCGCTGCGCTCGCCCAGGTCGTCTTCCAGTTTGATCACTAAGGACATCGGGAATCCCTCGAAATTTGTGCTGGCGGAAATGTAACAGTCTTGGAGGGGGATTTCAAAGACGGGGCGGGTGTCGAAGGTAATGTTGGGGAATGACGCGTGGTAAGGAGCACCGCACCGCACCGCACCGCGAGCGGGCGGAGCGCCCGCGGAACCGCCGCCACCACCCCAGCCCGCAAAAAACCGCGCAGTCTGGGGGCCCCGGGAGGGTGCCGGCGCTACGCTCTACGCCAGAGCGGTGTGGGTTCCGTGCTGGAAGTGGTATTGGACGATCTTGGCGGCCAGGGCCGGGCTTATCTGCATGCCTTGGGCCCCGACGGAGCGCACGACTTCTCCGCGGCAAACGACCTCGGTTGAGGCGAGTCCGGCAATTTCGGGCGGCAGCACAAGGCTGATCTCGAGCTGTACGGTGGGCTGCAGCAGTTCCTCGGCGCGGAACAGGATGCCGGAGCGGCTGATGTTCTCCGTGGTCCCAGGCCGCCAATTTGCTTCGCCGAGCGGGCGATAGCGGAGAGGCAGTTGCAGCTTGAAGCGGCGAGCGCGATACGGCGGCGCTTTCTTTTGTTCCGCGACACCGGCTTTGGCGGTGGATAGCGCGGTTGCGCTAGGCATGATTTCGGAGTCGAGCAACTCACGCACTTTTTCCTTCAAGGTGGGAAGCGTAAACGGCTTTTGCAGGAGATTGACGCCGGCGTCGAGCAGTCCATCGTGCCCAATTACATTCTCCGTGTAGCCGGACATGAAAAGCACGCGCACATCGGAGCGCTGCGCCGCGATCTTCTCGGCCATTTCGCGCCCATTCATCCCGGGCATGACCACATCGGTGAGCAGAAGGTGGATCGGGCCCTTGTGGCCATTGGCGATTTGCAAGGCGGCGGCGCCATCGGCGGCTTCAAGAATGCGGTAGCCTTGCGTCTCCAGATACTGCCTCGCCAGCTGCCGTAGATTGGCTTCGTCTTCGACGAGCAGGATCGTCTCCTGGCCGTGATCGGGGCGCGGCAGACCGGCCACTTCCTGCGCGGCCGCGATGTCTTCACGGCCATCGATACGCGGGAAATACGCGCGAAAAGCAGTTCCGCGCTCGGGCTGGCTGTCGACAAAAATGTACGCGCCGCTCTGCTTGACGATCCCGTACACGGTGGAAAGGCCGAGGCCGGTGCCCTTGGTGCCCTTGGTGGTGAAGAACGGTTCGAAAATGCGGGACTGCGTTTCGCTGTCCATGCCGACGCCGGTATCGCTGATCGAGAGCATGACGTATTCGCCGGCGACGATCGGCGCATGGGTGCGGGCAAAATCCTCGTCGAGCGAGACGTTCGCTGTCTCAATCGTGAGCTTGCCACCCTGGGGCATGGCGTCGCGCGCGTTCACAGCCAGGTTCATGATCACCTGGTCAATCTGGCCGGGATCGGCCCGGACCGCCCCGAGCACCGCACCGGGTACCATGACGAGATCGATATCCTCGCCGATCATGCGCGTCAGCATTTTCAGGTTTTCGGTGACCACTTCATTCAGGTCGAGCACCTTCGGCGCCAGCATCTGCTTGCGGCTGAAAGCGAGGAGCTGGCGGGTGAGCGAAGTGGCGCGCTGGGTCGCGTTTGAAATCTCCTCGGCGGGACCGCGGAGCTGGGGATCGGGGCCAATGCGCTCCAGCAGAAACTCCGAGTAACCGGAGATCACCATCAGGAGATTATTAAAGTCGTGGGCGATGCCACCGGCCAGGCGGCCGACCGCTTCCATCTTTTGCGCCTGCCGAAGCTGCAATTCGAGGGTCCGCGTCTCGGTAATGTCTTCCATGAAGATTTCGAAGCTGCTGTCTTTGCCGTTCGGAATCACGCGGCCGGAGATGCGCACAACGATCGCAGAGCCGCCCTTGCGCACGCACTCCACGATGAGGTCGTCGAACTCCTTTTGCGCCTGAAAATAGTCCGCGGTCTGAAACCACTGCTGGGCGTCGGCGTAGAGGCTGCCGAGGTGGCGCCCGGTCAGATCGCGAGGGTCGGCGTAGCCGAACATGGCGACCAGAGCGGGATTTGCGTCACGGAGAATTCCGAGCGCATCGCAACGGCAGATACCGTAGGGCGCATTCATCACCAGCGAGCGAAAGTTGGTTTCCGAGCGGCGCAGACTCTCCTGAGTGGCGCGCAGGGCGGCGTTGAACCAGCAGATGAGCAAGGCCACCGCGAAAAACAACGCCAGGTGCGCGATCGCCCTGCGATACTCAGCCGCCGTGTGACCCCCGGCAAGCGAATAGTAAGCGCCCGCGGTGAGAGCGAACGAGGTGGCGGCGAGGCCGGGCTTCCATCCGCCGTACCAGGCGCTCACCATGACGGCAACGGCGAATACCACGAGGCGGCTCTCGGCTGGATCGGAGAAGAATAAAGTTGGGATCAGAGCCAGCACCGCGCTGAGCAGGGCGACGCCGTAGCGCAGTGCGGGAGCCCGCGCGGGCGTGAAGGCGAAGATGCGGATGAGGGGGAGTTTCATTCGCATACCTAGATGCTATGCGCGCATCCAATGCGCGGCGAGTTACGCTGGTACACCGTATTCTCCCTTGGCGGTACATTGGCCAGAAGTACATCAGTGGTCCAGCTCAGACGAAGGCGTGGAAGTGAAAACCCTTGCCCACAGCGTAGTCTGAGTCGTGGTCTTCGTAAAGACTCGAACCGGAAAACTGGCGGCAAGGGAACAAAGACTTGCAACATGGGCCGGCGAACGACGAAACTAGCCGGGCAGCGGAGACGTTGGCCTGATGGTCCTGGCTTGATGAACCTGATATGAATATCGGCTTTTTTGGCGGCAGCTTTGACCCGATTCACCGGGGACACATCTCGCTCGCTCGAGCGGCTGCGGAGCGCTATGGTCTGCGCCAGGTGCTGTTTGTGGCTGCCAGTGTACCTCCGCACAAGCAGGAGCTGCCAGTTACGCCGTTCGTCCATCGCTATGCGATGGTGGCGCTGGCTACGCAGGATGAAAAGCAATTTGTGCCGTCGCTGGTGGAGGCGCCGGAAGCGGGAACCCCCGCCGGAAAGCCCAGAGCGTCTTCACCTCGTCAGACGAAGACATGTGCCGGGGACCCCGGGACTGTCCTTCCGCAACCCGGCGCGAATTACACGATCGATACCGTGCGGCGGGTGAAGGCTACGCTCAAGAAGCCGGACCGCCTGTTTTTGCTGGTCGGAATTGACGCCTTTCGCGACATTGCAAACTGGCGGGAAGCGCGCGCTCTGCTCGGCGAGTGCGAGTTCGTGGTGGCGAGCCGGCCGGGCTATTCCTTGCGCGATGTGGCCGAGGCGCTGCCGGAACAGTTACGTCCTCCCGCGGCCGTGACGCGCCCGTTCCACAAGCAACCGGCCACCGGAGACCTCGTTCTGCCGGGAGTCACGCTGCACTTGCTCGAAGGCGTTCAGCAGAATGTTTCGGCGACCACGATTCGCGCAGCTGCGGCGCAGGGCAAACCGCTGGCGCGCTGGGTGGATCCGCGCGTGGCGGACTACATCAGGAAGATGGGTTTGTATCGGGGCAGTCGGCCCGAGTGAAGAACGTGCCTGGCAGTGCTCGCCGGCCCAATTTAATTTCGCGAGAGAAATGACTCCGCTGTTTTCTCTGCTTCCACCGGATTTTCCACGCGTGCGGAGATTGCCCGCGCCTCTTCCAGGCGCCCCTGCTGCTGCAAGGCCCGCGCCAGCAACCAGTACCCAGGGTCGGTAGGATGCAAGGCGACGGCGCGCGAATATTGCCGAACCGCTTCCGCCTGGTCACCTTTCTCTTGGGCGATCAACCCAAGCCCGACCATCGGCTCGGGCTGGGCAGGCGCCAGTTGCAGCACCATTTCGAAACATTGCTTCGCTGCCGTCAAGTCGCCCATTTGCCGATAGGCATGCCCGAGATTGAAGTAAGCCGTGGCACGCAGGCCTGGATTGGCCGAGTAAAGAGCCACGGTCTGATAGTGCTCGATGGCCTCTGGCAGATGGCCACGGGCCTGCTCATAAGGACCGAGGTTCATGTTGGCTTCGGGATCTTTGGGACGGATGGCGATCGCGGCCCGGAATTGAGCGGCTGCTTCTTCGGTTCGGCCCTGGCTGGTCAGATAGTCTCCGAAGATGTCGTGGGCGAGGAAATTGTCGTCGGTAAGCGCGAGAGTGCGGCGCCAAAATGCTTCCGTGTCGCGCCAGTAATCGACCTGACGATAAGTGAGCGTTCCCAGAGCGAACAGCGCAATGATGGCGGGAGTAGCGAGGAAAGCGGCGGAAACCTTGTGACGTTCGGCCCGCTCGGCCACCAACCATGTCAGCATCAGAAACAGGCCAATGAAAGGAAGGTAGGCGAAGCGGTCGGCCATGGCATGCGCCCCCACTTGCACCAAACCGATCATCGGGACCAGACTGCCTAGGAACCAGAACCAGCCGACCACAAGATAGCGATGGTTGCGTGCGAGAAGAACCGAGACAGTGACGAGCAGCAACAGCGCCGCCGCCGCAATCACTTGCCAGACAGGGTACAGCTCGGTAGGGTGCGGATACAGCGCCACCAGCTTCGAGGGCCAGAATGCCTTGCCAAGGTAGCGGACGTACGAGATCACCGCAGTCTCCAGCCGGAGGAGCAGGCTGTACTGGGAAGCGCCCTTGATGGCCCCCCCGGCCCGTTCGGCCTTTACGGTGATCGCCGCGCTCACTGCCGAGAGCAGGATGAGCGGCCCCTTTTCCCACAGCAGCCATCCCTTCCACAATCTGGGCGGGCTCCCCAGTTGCGCCCCCGCTTCCGAGGGAGCCGGGGCAAAGATTCGGCATAGCGGCCAGTAGTCCCACAGCAAAAGCAGGAACGGAAACGTGACGATTTGGGACTTGCTCATGAGTCCAAGCGCAAACAGAAAAAACACGGCCCCGTAGCGGAGAAGAGCGGGCTTCCGCGTGTACCAGGAATAGACATGCAGCGCCAACAACAAGAACAGCATGCTCAACACGTTCTTCCGCTCGGCCACCCATGCCACCGACTCAACGTTCATGGGATGAAGCGCGAACAGAGCCGCGACCATCAGGCTGCGCCAGCGGAATCCGGTGGCGTTCTGAAGCAACAGAAAGAGCAAGACCGCGTTGACCGCGTGCAGGAACGCACTCATGTAGTGATGGCCTGCCGGATTCAGACCGAAGAGTTCGAAATCGAGTGCATGAGAAAGCCACGAAACGGGTATCCAGTTCGCCCCGTCATAAGTGGTAAAGACCCACCTTACTGTTGCCCACGTGAGGCCTGCCCTTACATGAGGGTTTTCCGGGATGTATCCGGGGTCGTCGTAGTTGAGGAAACCATTGTGTACGGTGGCGTTGTAGGCGATCAACGCAGCGGCAGTCAGCAGCAGGCAGAGCAGCAAAGTTTGTTGCGAATGCGACTGAAACGGCCGGAAGGATGTTGAAGCCGGCGGTTGTTCCAGACGCTTCGGCGCCGCTGCACTTGCAGATGCACTCATAGATACCGTTATTTTCAGCCGAACAGACCGATCAACGGAAAAGAAGAGGAAGTTGCCGGTGCCGGAAGTAACCGGTGGATCTTCGCTCCTCCGGCGGTGATTTCTGCAGCAAGCCGAAACGGCAGTGCGAGCTGCGTGAATTCGTGCCTTGGTTGGGATCTCCGGGTCTGGTCGCGTGTCATTGGCAAACCGCAGGTTACAATCAATGGACCGGTATGACGAAGAACCCCCTCCGCCTCCAGATCAATGAAGCCATCCTCGCTTGCCAGGAAAAGCAAGCCGAGCAACTGACCATTCTCGAGCTGGAGCAAGGCTCGGGCGCGTTTACGGACTATTTTGTGATGTGCAGCGGAACCAACCCGCGGCAGGTTCAGGCTATTGCCGACGCCGTGGATGAACGGCTGGAAAACATGGGCCTGCGCGTCACCCACCAGGAAGGCTACAAGCAGGCGGAGTGGGTGCTGCTCGATTACGTGGATTTTGTCGTCCACATTTTCTCCGACAAGGCGCGCCAGTTCTACGATCTGGAACGGCTGTGGAAGTCGGCGAAGCGAATGGAGCCGGCGGACTTGCTGGCCAAGCCGAAAAAGGCGCGGGCTCCGGGAGCCAAAACCGCCGCTCCGCGCAAGCCGCGGAAGACGAAGGCCTGAGATGTCCGCTACCAATGCAGAGCTATGGGGTTCACGATACCGCCTGATAGCCGCGGAGAATTGGAAAGCAAAATCTGCGGCCATGGGCGGCGCGGTCACCGAGGCGCTGGTGGAGTACTCGCAGCCAGTCGCCGGAATGGCGGTGCTCGACTTGGCCAGCGGCACGGGCGAACCGGCCATCAGCCTGGCGGGGCGCGTGGGGCCGGAAGGCTCTGTGATTGCCGTCGACCAGAGCTCGGAGTTGCTGGAAGTTGCCGCCGAACGGGCGCGGCAAAGAAAGCTGGCCAATCTGGTGACGCGCCAGGCGGATGCGCACAAACTCCCGTTTGCCCAGCACAGGTTTGATCTTGCTACCTGCCGCTTTGGAGTGATGTTCTTTGCCGATGCTATCGGAGCCCTGGCCGAGTTGCGGCGCGTGTTGAAGCCCGGCGCGTGCGCCTGTTTCGCCGCGTGGGGCCCGATCGACCAGCCGTATTGGCAGACTACGATGAAGATTGTGCAGCGGCATGTTGGGGGCGCGATGCTCGCGGAGGGCGGCGAGAATCCGTTTCGATTCTCAGCTCCGGGTTCGCTGACCAACGCGCTGCGCAACGCGGGATTTCAGAAGGTCGAAGAGTCGACGCGCAATTTGCCGTGGACCTGGCTGGGAGACGCGGACGAGGTCCTCGACTACGCATGCACGTTGAGCGTGCCCTTTCGACCGATGCTCGAACGCGTTCCGGAACGGATGTGGCCGGCGATTCGCGCGGAGGCGCGGGCGGCGATCGAGCGCTATCGGGTGGGGAATGAGATTCGGTTCGGCGCCGACGTGGTGCTGGCGTCGGGGAGGGCGTGAGCGTCCGCAGCCGTGAATATAAAAGTGGCATGGATCGGAAAGACGAAAGAGCCGGCGATTCAGAGCCTGACCGATGAATACCTGAAGCGGATCGCGCGCTACGGCGAAATTGAGGGTCTGGCGGTAAAGGATGAAGCGGCGGTGCTGGCGCTGGCCCGCGCCGAGCGAGGGGCCAACCAACGAAGAGGCGGCGGGAAACAGCGCCACCGGCTCGTTCTGCTGGATTCTCGCGGGAAGCAGTTTTCATCCGCAGAGCTGGCGGCGTTCCTGGAGCGGGAGCAGGTTCACGCTGTGCCTCTGCTGGTTGCGATTGGCGGGAGCGACGGGTTTACCGAGGAGGCACGGCGGCAGGCCGCGCTGACGCTATCGCTGGGCAAGATGACGCTGCCGCATGAACTGGCGCGGGTGGTGGTGCTGGAGCAGATTTACCGGGCCTTCACCATTCTGAAGAAGCATCCTTATCATTTGGGGCATTAGATCCCATAAACCGTGCGCAGGTTTTCGTGAATGCGACTCGGGCACTTGGGCATTAACTGACTGGTAACTGGGCACCGTCCGATCATCCAATTGCCTGCGGGAACCAGCGCGGGCGACAGCGTGCACTTCCGACAGCTTCTCAGGCGCCCCCGATTGCCCTATTGTGAATCCTGTAAGGCGATTGAGTTTGATCGGCGAGGCCTTCCCCCAAATGAAAAACCCGTACGAAGTCCTGAGAGCGAAGGAGCAGGAACTGATCAGGATCCGCAAGGAGATGGACGCTCTGCGGATTGCCGTGCGTTTGCTGGGCGCCGAAGACAAAAGCGCGGCAGCCAATGATGATGGTCAGCCGAAACTGACGCGAGTAGTCGAAATGCCCTGAGCGGTCGAAGGACCGTGGAGATGACTTCCCCGAAGCAGACTCCCCCTTTTCCTCGATGGCGGACGGCAGGCAAGCCGTCCGCTTTTATTTTCTGCAAAAGATACCACCTGTGACCTCGTGCCATCGGTTGAGCTGTCGGCCCCTTTTTCCCGGTGACTACTGGCAGCAGGTTTCCGCTCCGCGTACAATCACACCTTCGGCCTTCATGGCCGACTCTTTCCATGGCAGAGCTTCGCCGCGGTCTCATCATCGTGAACACCGGCCCGGGCAAAGGGAAAACGACCGCAGCCATGGGGACCGCTCTGCGCGCAGTGGGGCAGGGGATGCGCGTGCTGATGCTCCAGTTTCTAAAAGGGTCCTGGCATTACGGTGAGCTCGATGCGGTGCAAGCATTTGGCGACAGATTTGTCATGAAGCAGATGGGCCGGGGGTTTGTGAAGGTGGGCGCGGAAAAGCCCGACCCCGAAGATGTGCGCATGGTGGAGGAAGCCTGGGCCGAAGCCGACAAGGCGATCCAGTCGGGCGAGTGGGACCTGGTGGTGCTCGATGAGATCAACTACGCCATCAGCTACGGTATGCTCGATCCGGCAAAGGTTGCCGAGGCTTTGAAGGCGCGGCCGGAAATGGTGCATGTGATCTTGACCGGACGCAACGCGCATCCGACAATTGTGGAGCTTGCCGATACCGTCACGGAAATGCGCCAGGTGAAACATGCGTATGAGAAAGGCGTGATGGCGCAGAGAGGAATTGAATACTAGTTGCCAGTAGCCAGTAACCAGTTGCCAGTAAGATCGAACTGGAATTACTGACTGGCAACTGGGAACTGGCAACTGACGTTTATGACCTGGTTCAAGCGACAATCCGGCGAAATCGATGCTGCGGGCGAGAAGAAAGTCCGCACCGAAGGGCTGTGGGTGAAGTGCGACAACTGCCGGCAGATCATTTGGAAGAAGGATCTGGAGGAGAACCTGAATGTTTGTCCGAAGTGCGATAAGCACTTTCGGATCGACGCGCGCACGCGGCTCACGCAGCTGCTCGACGATGGGAAGTACGAGGTTTTCGACAGCAACATGGTTTCGACCGATCCGCTGAAGTTTGTGGACCTGAAGCCGTATTCCTCGCGGCTGAAGCAGGCCAAGGCCGATACGGGCCTGAAGGACGCGGTGATCAACGCGTACGGGAAGCTGAACGGACGCCCGGTGATCGTGAGTTCGATGGAGTACGCGTTCATCGGCGGCAGCATGGGGTCGGTGGTGGGCGAGGCGATTACACGCGCGATCGAGAAAGCCACGGAGACGCGCACTCCGATCGTTATTGTTTCGGCTTCGGGCGGGGCGCGCATGATGGAAGGCGCAATCAGCCTGATGCAGCTCGCCAAGATTTCGGCCGCGCTGGCGCGGCTCGACAACGCCAAGGTTCCCTATGTTTCGGTTTTGACCGACCCGACGACCGGAGGGGTAACGGCATCGTTTGCCATGCTGGGCGACCTGAATATTGCCGAGCCGGGCGCGCTGATTGGTTTTGCCGGGCCGCGTGTGATCGAGCAGACGATCCGGCAGAAGCTGCCTCCGGGGTTTCAGCGCTCCGAGTTCCTGCTGGAGCACGGGATGCTCGATGCGGTGGTCGCCCGCAAGGAGATAAAACCATATGTTGCGCGCGCGCTGAGTTTTATGGCGGGCGCTGCGGCGTAAGTGCTCCACACCGGTTTTGAAACTGGTGTGCCGTTACCCAAAACCGAAACCGTTCAAAACCTGAGTTTTTCCGCCTCGGAAAGAAACTGCAGCAGCGGAAGCATCTTGCGCGCGGCCCGCAGGAAGTCGGTCATGAAGCGCGGTCCGCATACCTGGTCTTCCGGCAAATCCACGCTGGCGACGAAATCCTTTCGCTTCAGGTCTTCGATCAGGGGATGATCGGAGCAATATCCGCGGGGAGGGCGTGACAACGTCTCTCCGCTGAGTTCCAATCCGCGTTTCGCCTTCCGCCACTCGTCCGGCTTCCACGCAACCGCATCGCGAATGCGTGCCAGCGCACGCGGATCGGGTTGCCACACACCGCCCGCCAGAAAACATCCTTCCGGCTCAAGATGCAGGTACACGCCCGGCCCATGCACTGACTCGCTCGTGCTGGCATGCCGGAAGTGCATGCCGATGTGAGTCTTGTAGGGACTTTTGTCTTTGGAGAAACGAACATCCCGGTAGATGCGGAACAGCGAGCCGCCCACCGGCTTAGGATCCGAGATGAGCCATGGACTGATCTCACGCAGCCGCAGCCGCAAATCTGTAATAAAACGCAGACTGGGCCGTCGGGCGAACTCCTCGAATTCAGCCTTATGTTTCAGAAACCAGGAGCGCCGGTTGTTCCGCCGTAACTGCGCAAGAAACTGGAATAGCCGGGGATTGAAATACGGCTCCGCCATTTAGTGCTGCGTTGGCGGGGCTGAAGGCGCCGCGGCAGGCGCCGGTGCGGTAGCTCCGCTGTTGATCAAGTCCTTCAATTCCTTGCTGGGCTTGAAAAACGGAATCTTCTTCGCGGGAACTTCCACGCGGTCGCCGGTCTTCGGGTTGCGGCCGACGCGCGGCTTGCGCTGCCGGGTGCGAAAGCTGCCAAAACCGCGGATTTCGATCTTGTCGCCCACGCGCAGCGAGCGCACTACGCTGTCAAAGATGGTCTCCACAATCACTTCGCTGTCTTTGCGCGTCAGTTCCGCCAGCCTGGACACTTCTTCGATCAGATCCGCTTTTGTCATATCGCCTCTTCCGCCCCCCGTTAATGCCGGGTTGGATGGCGCTCGGGCGCACGGCCCGGCCGCCATTCTCTCTCCTTATAACCTTCTCAAATTTCAGGGGTTTAACGCAAGTAGAGAAAAAGCACCTACTTCCAAAGGTAATAAAACCCGACCTGCTGCTCCAGAATCTTCTCGCGCGAAGGCAAATAGTCGGCGAGATCTCCCAGCAGCCAGTCCCTCATCCCCGGCCGCCTCTCTTTGGGTGGCCACACTAGCGAAGGTTCGCCCGATATGTTGACCGCCCGCGCCGTATCCTTCACCGCGCCTTCAAAATCCGAAACTTGATCGATCAGCTTCAGCGGCAGCGCCTGCTCGCCGGTCCAAACCTTTCCGTCGGCGATTGCGCGTATGTCGTCAGCCTTGGCGTGCCTCCCGTCGGCCACCGCCTCAATGAACTGCGTGTGCATGTTATCGATCAGCCCCTGAAAATACGCGCGCTCGGCCGGAGTCATGTCGCGCGTCGGGCTGCCGGTATCCTTGAACTCGCCTGCCTTCATCGTGATCGCGTTCAGCTTGGCCCATTTCAGCAGTTCGCCATAGTTCACCCACTCGGCAATCACGCCGATTGAGCCCACGATGCTGCCTTTATCGGCATAAATCTTGTTCGTGGCCGAGGCTATGTAATACGCGCCGCTCGCGCCCACCGTCTCGATCGAAGCCACAATGCGCTTTTTCTTTTCGTCGCGGATGCGCTTGACTTCGCGATAAATCTCCTCCGACGCGGCCACGCCGCCGCCCGGCGAATTCACATGAAGAACGATCGCCTTGACCGAATCGTCGTCGGCAAAATGTTTGAGCTGCGCGACTACCTGCTTGGGAGTAATGATTACTCCCTCCAGTTCAACCACGCCAATTTTTGAGCCGAAGCCGGAGAAAGCCTGCTCATCCTCGTTGCCGAAACTGAAGTAGACCAGCGTGAACACGGCGGCAACAAATAGCACAAATAACGCGCCGCCCACCAGCAGCCAAATCCAAATGCGCGAACGACCTTCAGACATAATTACATGAGTTTACACCCGGGGCGGAGGTCAAAGGTAAGAGGTCAAAGGTCAGAGGTAAGAACCAAACCGCTCAAGTCGGGAGGGTAACCTCTGCCATCTGACCTCTCACCTCTGACCTTATCCATTTTTGGCGTACACTTTGGGTCGGCGATGCACGATCCCATCGAACTCGAGGTCTTCAAGAACCTCTACCACTCCATTGCCGAGGAGATGGGAGCCGCACTCCGCCGCACTTCCTTTTCGCCCAATATCAAGGAGCGCCGCGACTATTCCTGCGCCGTCTTCGATGCGCGCGGTCAGGTCATTGCCATGGGCGACCACATGCCCGTGCATCTCGGATCGATGCCGATGTCGGTAGCTGCCGCTATCGAACAATGCCGCCTCGACCGTTCTCCGCTCGAGCCCGGCGACGTCGTCATACTCAACGATCCTTTTCGCGGCGGCACGCACCTCCCCGATATCACGCTCGTCATGCCGGTATATGTATGCGGAACGAAGAGCGCCGGACGAGGGCGCCCGTCCCACACGGCCACTCCTGACTTCTACGTCGCCTCGCGAGCCCACCACGCCGATGTCGGCGGCACCTATCCCGGCTCGATGGGCCCGAGCCGCGAAATCTACCAGGAAGGCTTCCGCATCCCGCCCGTCAAGATCATGCGCAGCGGAGAGATTGTGCCCGACATACTCGCCTTGCTTCTCAATAATGTCCGCACGCCCGAGGAGCGCGAAGGCGACCTCGGAGCACAGATCGCCGCCTGCCAGACCGGCGTCCAGCGACTCGCTGAAATCTGCGCCCGCTATGGACTTGCCCGCGCACAAAAAGCCGCCTCCGGTCTTATCGATTACTCGGCAACACTGATGCGTAGTTTCCTCGTGACCATACCGCCGGGCGAATACCACGCCGAAGACTTTCTCGATGATGATGGCGTCGACACCGAGCCCGTCCGCATCGCCGTAACAATCCACGTCCGGCAAGCGTCGGCCAAGAAATCCTCTGCTATAGAGACGCGGCTTGCCGCGTCTCTCTCGGCGCCTAGCCCTAAGCCCATCGTCATCATCGACTTCACCGGAAGCGATCCGCAGGTCGCAGGCGCCATCAACGCCGTCGAAGCCATCACCTACTCTGCCTGTTTCTACGTCTTCCGCTGCCTCCTGCGCGAGGACGTGCCCACCACCGCCGGCCTCATGCGCGACATTCGTGTCATCGCTCCGCCCGGCACAGTCGTGAATGCCCGGCCTCCCGCCGCCGTCGCAGGCGGCAACGTGGAAACCTCGCAGCGCATTGTGGACGTCCTGCTGCGCGCGCTGGCCAAGGCAATTCCGGATTGCATTCCCGCTGCCGCTGCCGGAACCATGAACAATCTAACCATCGGCGGCATCGATTCACGCGGAGACCACAGAGGCGCGGGCCAGCCCTTCGCCTACTACGAAACCATCGCCGGAGGCATGGGCGCGCGTCCCACAAAAGATGGTGTGTCCGGAGTGCACACGCACATGACCAACTCCCTAAACACACCCGCCGAGGCGCTGGAAAATGCCTATCCCGTCCGCCTGCGCCAATACTCGCTGCGTCCCAATAGCGGAGGCCGCGGCCTGCACACCGGCGGCGACGGCATCATCCGCGAAATTGAAGTCCTCACCGACGCTCAGGTTACGCTGCTAGCCGATCGCCGCACCCGCGGCCCCTACGGACTGGCCGGCGCAAGCGACGGCGCCCCCGGCCGCACCGTCATCATTCGCCGCGACGGCTCCGAAGAAGAACTCCCCGGCAAGACCAGCGTCCGCCTGCGCGCCGGAGAAAGAGTAAGGGTCGAATCTCCCGGCGGTGGCGGCTGGGGCAAAATCACGTAGGGACAGCCGCCCTCGGCTGTCCAGCCCGAGCAAAGCTCGGGAGCGAACGATCGACCTATCGATTTTGTGTGACATCGCCGATCCCTCTCTCTGCGCTTCACCCGCCTTTTCGCTAGAATCCCTACAGGTCGTCCTACGGAGTCACTAACGCAATATGAGAATCCTGCGTCCCTTTCTATTCGCCATCATCCTGGCCACCGCTTTCTTTTACTTCACCACTTATCGCAATGACCTGCATCCCACCAGTTGGCTCAGCCGTCCCCAGCACGTGGAAGTCACCGAAGCCGCCGGCAGCGAGTCGCTCGATCCCGAAGAGCAGAACAACATCAGCGTCTACAAAAAGAGCATTTCGGGCGTCGTCAATATCACTTCGCGCACTCAGACTTTCGACTTCTTCTACGGACTTGTCCCCCAGGAAGGCCAGGGCTCCGGTTTCGTCATCGACAAAGAAGGACACGTCCTCACCAACTTCCACGTGATCGAAAACGCACGCGAAGTCTGGGTAACCATGCATGATCGAAAAAAGTATCGCGCCACCATCGTCGGCACCGACCAGGCCCACGATCTCGCCGTTGTCCAGATCAAAGCTCCCGACCTTCGCCCGATGACACTCGGCGACTCGACGAACCTGCAAGTCGGCCAAAAAGTCTATGCCATCGGCAATCCCTTTGGCCTTGCAGGCACGCTCACACGCGGCATCGTCAGTTCCATCCGCCAGGTGCAGGAACCCGACGGCATGGTGATCGACGAAGCGATTCAAACCGACGCTGCCATCAACCCCGGCAACTCGGGAGGCCCACTGATTAACTGGCACGGCGAAGTCATCGGAATCAACACCATGATTGCCTCAAGCGTCGGACAGAGCGCTGGCATCGGCTTTGCCATCCCGATCAATACGGCGAAGGCCGTCCTCAACGATCTGGTCACGCTCGGCCGCGTGCGTCGTCCCGCGCTCGGCGTCCGCACCATTCCGATCGATCCTGAACTCGCTAACGAGTTGGGCCTGGCCTCAGACTACGGCCTGTTGATCGTACAAGCGGTTTCAGGAGGAGCCGCCGACCGCGCCGGTCTGCACGGCGGAACCGAACGCGCCTACCTCGGCAACACCCCCATCATGATCGGCGGCGATCTGATCGTCGAAATCGATGGAGGCAAAATCGAAACCCAGCAGGACCTCGCTCAGGTCATGAACAAACACCGCGCCGGCGACACGATAAAAATAACCATTTACCGCGGCAAGAAAAAGCTGGAGCTAAGCGTAGTGCTGGGCGAGACGCGAGAGCAGGTATAGTTCGTGTGGCGCGGACCTGCCCTGAGCGCAGTCGAAGGGTTCTCGCGTGCGTCATTTCCCGGGCGTTTGAAGGAGTTCAATTTTCGCTTGCAAAATCTCATTGCTATGTAGCATGCTATATAGCAGAGGCGAATCGCCATGGCAACTTCTAAAGCCAGTTCTAAAGCCAAAGTCTTCTACAGCGGCAGGAGCCAAGCCGTGCGGATTCCGGCTGAATTCCGCTTCAAGACCGACGAGGTCTACGTCCGCCGCGACCCCCAGAGCGGAGACCTGATTCTCTCCGAGTCGCCCGCAAAGACATGGAAAGAAATCTTCGCCGCGCTTGACGCGGCCGGGGTTCCCGACGATTTCCTTGCTGATCGCGATACCAGACCACCGCAGAAGCGGGACTTCGATGATTGATTTCTGATGGTCCGAACCTGGATGCTCGACACCAATACCGTGAGCGACATCGTCCGCGGAATCTCTCCGGCTGCAAGAGATCGTTTGGACAGCTTGAAGATCAACGAAGTCGGATGCATCTCAGTCGTAACCGAGGCCGAAATTCGCTATGGGCTGGCCAGAAAGCCTCCGACTCTTGCTTTCCGGGCCGTCCTTAACAACTTTCTGGAAAAGATACAAATTCTGCCCTGGGGCAGCGATGAAGCGCACGCCTACGGAACCCTTCGCTTCAAGCTGGAACGTGCCGGCAAGACCCTTAGCGCCCTCGACATGCTGATCGCAGCCCATGCCATCAGCGCAAACGCCACCCTGGTTACGCGCGACAAGACATTTGCTCAAGTCGAGGACCTGCGTCCCCCCGTGAACTGGGCCGTGGATTTATAGTCCCGTGTGGCGTGAGCACTCTCGCCCACGCGGTAATAAACTCGTTCCGTATGTGCTCATTAGTTTGGACCCTCTTCGCTCTGCTCATGCTGTCCATCTCCTGTTTCGCGCAATCGGACTTTGCGGCGCTTGAGGACCTGCACGCTCGCGGCGTCGCGCAAAACCCTCCAGGAGTGACCCTTACCGTCGCGATGGACGGGCCGACTGCGTATCACCTTTCGGAAATAATTCGGTTCAGGCTTGCATTCGCCAGCAAAACAACCGCGTCGTTACACGGCTGACTTGGCATGGGGAGCAAACTCGGCCGCGTCAAGCGTTGATTTCGCCATGCAAGCGCCGGATGGGACGGCGCCATTTCATTCGCCGCCCTTTCCCAGCGTGTGTTGCCAGTACAACCGCCGGTACCTCAGCCAAAGGCCGCTGACCGCGAGGGTAGGGTTCACTGCGAATTACTTTCGGCGGCAAGCCACACTTCCGTTTTACCGTGGCGAGTGGCCCCTAACGAAATTGACACCCGGCGACTACGAATTCTTTGTTCAGACGCGAAGCGTTATGCGCGGATGGCCTAAGCCGGGACACAATCAATCCCCCAGCAACCTCGTCGTGACCTCGAGTAACGTCTTGCACATCACGATTCTCCCGGACACTCCAGCAGGCAATAACGACAAGCATTAGAATCACACATCGGCGATATCTCGAAGCTATCATCTCCCCATGTCCGACCTCGATTCAATCCGCGCTCTCTGCCGCTCCTTCCCAGATGTTACCGAGGACATGCCCTGGGCGGATGACCTCTGTTTCAAAGTAGGCGGCAAAATCTTCGTCAGCATTGTGCTCGCAGACGGCCGCTTTCCGCGCATCACGCTGAAAAGCTCTCCGGAGGCTTTTCACGACCTCCTGGAAATCGAGGGAATCGCCCCGGCGGCCTACGTCGGACGTTATAAGTGGGTCACGCTCGCCAATTGCAACGTGGTGCCCGCGCGCCAACTAGAGGATTTGATTCGCCGGTCCTATGCATTGGTCGCCGCCAAAGCGCCAAAGAAGAAAGCGGCCAGTAAAAAGAAGAAGCCATCGAAGTCCCGAGTTTGAACCATGCATTTCTCTGCGCCCTCGGCGTCTCGGCGGTGAACTACTGCCTGTTTGACTCACGCGTCGCGCTAGACTAGCCTCGTAAGTTCGACCTCGGCCTCACGGATGCCTGTTCGCCGAAAACTTCTAATCGTCGCAGCCTTCGCGGCCATCATCACCGTCAGCGCCGCAGCCGCGCCTCTGCGCCCCACCCATGCGCCGCATGCCATCGTGGCCAGCGTTCACGAACTCGCCTCCCGCGCCGGCGTTGAAATGATGCAGGCGGGAGGCAATGCCGTTGACGCCGCCGTCGCCACCGGATTTGCCCTCGCCGTCGTCCATCCCCAGGCCGGCAACATCGGCGGCGGAGGATTTCTCCTCCTTCGCACCGCGACCGGCGAAACCCACTTCATCGACTTCCGCGAAAAAGCTCCTGCCGCCGCCACCGAAAACATGTATCTCGACGCGCACGGCAACGTGATCCCCAACCTGAGCGTAGTCGGATACAAATCTGTAGGAGTGCCGGGCTCGGTCGCTGGCCTCGTTTACGCCGAGAAAAAATACGGCAAGCTGACGCTCGAAAAAGTAATCGCCCCCGCCATCCGCCTCGCCCGCGACGGCTTCCCTCTGGCCTACGAAGACGCGCAGGACCTGCAAGATGAAGATCTAGCCAGGTTCGCCGATTCCCACCGCATCTTCCAGCGCGACGGCAAGCTTTATCAACCAGGAGAAATCCTCAAGCAGCCCGAACTGGCGCGCACGCTTGAGCGCATCGCCAAGAATCCCGACGACTTCTACCACGGCGCGCTAGCCCGCGAACTGGCCACCGCCATCCAAAAAGGCGGAGGCCTCATCACCGCCGCCGACCTCGCCGCCTATGAAGTAAAGGAGCGCGAACCGGTCCGCGGCTCTTATCGTGGCTACGACATCATCGGAGCGCCGCCGCCGTCTTCCGGAGGCACCACCCTTATCGAAATCCTCAATATTCTCGAGGGCTTCGACCTCGCCAAAACCGGCAATCGTTCGGCCGAGACGATCCACCTCACCGCCGAGGCTTTCCGCCGCGCCTTCTTCGATCGCACCGACTTCCTGGGCGACCCCGATTTCGCCAACATCCCTGTACCGCAACTCATCGACAAGAAATATGCCGCCGCCTGGCGCGCCTCCATCGATCCCAACCACGCCAGCGTGAGCAAGGAACTGCAGCGCCCGCCCTTCCAAGGACTCGAACGCGTAGCCGACTCGCGGCCCATCGCGCTTCACGAACCCGAGAACACCACGCATTATTCCGTCGTCGATGCCGAAGGCAACGCCGTCGCCGTCACCACCACCCTCAACGACACCCTCGGCTCGCGTGTCACCGCCGAAGGCCTCGGCTTCCTGCTCAACGACGAGATGGACGACTTCGCCACCAAACAAGGCGTGCCCAATTCTTACGGCCTGATCCAGGGCCCAGCCAACGCCATCGGCCCCGGCAAGCGCCCGCTTTCCGCCATGACGCCCACCATCGTCCTTAAAGACGGCAAGCTATTTCTTGTCCTAGGCTCGCCGGGCGGCCCCACTATCATCACAACGGTCGCCAACATCCTTATGGGCGTAGTCGATTTCGGCCTCGATATTCAAGACGCCGTCAGCGCTCCCCGGTTTCATCATCAGTGGCTCCCCGATCAGATTCTCGTCGAAGACCGCCTTTCTCCCGATACAATGAATCTGCTGCGATCCAAAGGCCACAAATTGGACGTTCACCATTTCTGGGGAGACGGCGAGTGCATCATGATCGATCCGAAAACAGGTGAGCGCCTGGGCGCAAGCGACGGACGCAATAATGGGAAGGCGGTAGGCTACTAATGCTCAAGGCGGTCTCCACGTACGTCTACGTGAAAGAACGGCTGCATCCCGGCTTACTCGACGAGTTAGTCCGCTCGGGAGCGCAAGCCATCGAAATCTTCGCCGCTCGCCAGCACTTCGATTACGCCAACCGCAAGCAGCACGTCCGCGAAATCGCCGACTGGTTTAAAGCCTCCGGAGTTCCGCTCAACTCCGTGCACGCGCCCTTGTACTCCGACTACGAATGGGGCCGCACCGGTTCGCCCCCCGTCAACATTGCCGCGACCGACCGCGCCAAACGCGTCGAGGCCATGGATGAGATCAAGCGCTCGCTTGAAATCGCCGAATATATTCCGTATCGCTTTCTCGTGCAGCACATCGGCAACCCAAACGAGGCTTTTGACGATAAGAAGTTCGAAGCGGCAATGACCTCCGTCGAGCATCTGCGCGCCTTCGCCAAGCCGCTCGGGGTGCGGGTGCTGCTCGAAAACATTCCCAACGAACTCTCTACGCCCGATCGCCTCGTCGAGTTCATCCATACCATGCACTTCGACGATATCGGAGTCTGCTTCGATTGCGGCCACGCCCACATGATGGGCGGCATTCCGGAAGCCTTCGGAATCCTCAAGAACCACATCTGCTCGACGCACGTGCACGACAATCACAAGGATAAAGACTCGCACCTGTTGCCGGGCAATGGATCGATTGATTGGAAACAGACCATGGAGTTGCTCCGCACCGCTCCCCTGACGCCGCCACTGCTGCTCGAAATCGAAGGCGAAGAGAAGAAGAATCCAGGCGCGGACGTGAGCACGACATTCCGCAAACTGGAAGACTCGTAAGATCCAGTCTGAGATGGCCTAAGTGCGCATGTGCGGCTCTGGCTCATACGCTCGTGCCACTGGTGTAAGGAAAACAAATACGATGAACATGTTCGTTCGAGCGTTGTTGTCTATTTCCTTTGTTGCGGTGTTTGCGTGTTCTGCGGATCTAAAACACGCAGAGAATGCCGACCTAAGACAGGTGAATGAATATGTGAATGGCCCAATGGGTCACTACTCGACATTGTTTTCCGGCATTTTCTACGTGGGAAGTGACAACGAATTTGACTATGTTGCTATCAAGCATGGTAAGAACACGGTGAAGATGTTCAAGATAAAGCGAGGTCAGCTGAGCGTCAATCGTCAGATGAAAATCGATGCAGATGACAAGAAATGGGTGGACATCACAGGTATGTTCCCGATTCCTCACTAGAACACAGCTTGGAGTTTTGTGGTCTCCGCAAAGCCTCCGCGCCCCGAGTAGCTAATGTTCTACCCGCAAGCGGAGCAAAGCCGAGCGGGCAAGAAGGTACTTGCTTAACTCCGCGATCTCAGCGCCCTCTGCGGTTTAAAATTTTGATCTAGGTTCTAACTATGTCCTCACCCATCTCCACCATCGCACAAATCGGCAAGCACGAAAACGAATCCGTCACCATTCGAGGATGGCTCTACAACCTCCGCGAAAGCGGCAAGCTCCTCTTCCCCCAATTCCGCGACGGCAGCGGCATCATTCAGGGAGTAGTCCCTAAGAACGCCGTCCCGCCCGAAGTCTTCGACGCCATCAAGGGCCTGACGCAGGAATCGAGCGTCATCGTCGAAGGCAAGGTCCGCGCTGACAAGCGTGCTCCCGGCGGCTACGAGCTCGATGTCTCGAACGTCCAGGTCATTCAGCGCGTCCCCGAATCCGATCCGTATCCCATCACGCCCAAAGATCACGGCACCGACTTCCTCATGGAGCACCGCCATCTCTGGGTCCGCTCCCAGCGCCAGGCGGCCATTCTCCGCGTCCGCGCCGAAATCATCAAAGCCGCCCGCGACTATTTCGACTCGAACGGATTCACTCTCACCGACCCGCCCATCATCACCCCCGCCGCCTGCGAAGGCACCACCACGCTCTTCCCCGTCGACTATTTCGAAGAGCAGGCTTACCTGACGCAGTCGGGCCAGCTTTATATCGAAGCCACCGCCATGGCGCTTGGCAAGGTGTATTCGTTCGGCCCGACGTTCCGCGCCGAGAAATCAAAAACCCGCCGCCATCTCACCGAATTCTGGATGGTCGAGCCCGAAATCGCCTATGGCACTCTCGACGACTTGATGGTCTTAGCCGAAGGCTTCCTGACTTTCATCGTCAAGCGCTGCCTCGAACGCCGCCGCCCCGATCTGCAAACCATCGGCCGCGATGTAACCAAGCTCGAGAAAATCGAGCCGCCCTTCCCGCGCGTTTCCTACGACGAAGCCGTCAAGGCCCTGCAGGAAGGCCATTCGCAAGGTGTGCTCGAAAACAAATTCGAATACGGCGGAGACCTGGGCTCGCCCGACGAAACTTACTTGTCCTCGCAATACGACAAGCCCGTCATGGTCCATCGCTATCCGGCAAGCGTGAAGGCGTTCTACATGGAGCCCGACCCCCAGCGCCCCGACCTAGCCCTCTGCGTAGACGTCCTGGCCCCCGAAGGCTACGGAGAAATCATAGGAGGCTCCCAGCGTACCGCGTCGCACGAACTGCTCGTCAAGCGCATCAAAGAACACAATCTCCCCGAAGAAGCCTTCAAGTGGTATCTAGACCTGCGCAAATACGGCAGCGTCCCCCACGCCGGCTTCGGCATGGGAGTAGAAAGAGCAGTAGCCTGGATCTGCGGCTTGGAGCACGTCCGGGAGACGATCCCGTTCCCGCGCATGCTGTACCGCTTGTATCCGTAAGTATGAGTGTGTGGCGCGGGCGCCCTCGCCCGTGAAAGCAGAACGCTGAACGTGTGGCGCGGAAACTCCTGTCCGCGCATGCTGTCTGGCCTCTACCTGTGCTAACAACAGTAATCTTGCCGAAACACCGCAAGGACCCTAGTATCAGAACAGACGCATGGCGACGCGGCGGAAATTCGGAAGCATAAGTATTATCTTCAGCGCGGCCGTGCTCTCATCGGCTGCTTCGTTTTTGCTGGCACTCATTACAATCGCCGTTGCTGGGCGCATGGGCTGGGGCCTCGGCGAGTACGGGCCCTGGCTACCGCTGATCGGCTTAGAGTACGGGCTCCTGCTGGGGATCATCATCGGCGCAATTGTCTCGTGGAGAAAGTTCCATTCAAATTAGGAAGTCGGGTGCCCCACTCAAGCGCGTTTTTCGCTTGAGTGGGATTCCACAACTCTATCCCCAACGAATTTGAATTTCTCGGCGCCCTCAGCGTCTCGGCGGTGAACCGGGCGAAGCACTCACAAAAATCAAAAGCCCCGCTAGTCAGGCGGGGCTCGGCTAAATTGCCAGTCGGTACGCTATTTGCCAAACACCTTGATTATAGCACTGCGACGCAAGTTCCTTCCCGTTACTAATGTCGAGGGCCGTGCGGAGGACGACGGAGTCGAACTTGAGGCGCTTGCGCGGCGTCTGAGCCGCGCGCCGAAATCCTGAGCGAAGCCGAAGGACCCCTGACTTAGCCACTCGACTATTTGACAGATAGCGTCCAGTACCCACTGGCAACGCCCTCCAGACGCAATCTGCTTTTACCAGTTTTGCTCTTGACTCAGTACTGCGCAATCCCACGAAAGTAGCCGCCGGGTGCCCCAGGTCTCGCGCTTTTCGAGACCTGGGATTCCGCGACTCCATCTCTAAGCGAACTAGAATTTCTCGGCGCCCTCGGCGTCTCGGCGGTGAAACAAGCTCCGCCCTTTTACTTCCTATCCTTCCAATAACCCGGCCTGCGGCTCCCGTGCGCAACCGCAAAGACCACTACCTCGGCAATCATCTCCCGATAAATCAAGCTGAACGGAAATTGGTGGAGGGCATATCTTCTGAAATCGCCGAAGTAGAACGGCCACCGCTGCGGTGCTCGTTGAATCGTCCGTCCGGCCTGCTTTACGGCATTTTGAAATTGCTTGGCTGCAGTCGGGCTCCGCTCCCGATACCACGCCAGCGCCGCCAAATATTCCTGCTCGGCCTCGGGATGGAGTCGCAGCGGCTTATGAGCCATCGAGGATTATTGATCCAACAGCGTCTGGCCCTTCTTAATCGCCGATTCCCACGAGACAGTCTTTACTTCACCCGACTGCACTTCCTTAAAACGGCGAGCGACTTCCTGTTGCCAGGCGGTGTCAATATCGAGATCGTGCGCTACTTCAAGGCTGGCGATCAGGTTGCCCGCCAACTCCGCGCGTTCGTTGTCGGGCAGCGATAGCGCCCTCTGCAATAATTCTTGGGCAGGACCAGTCATAGACAGATTATATGCCGGGAAGAACCCGCTCTGAAATTAGAACTCAACGCCGGGTGCCGGGTGCCCCAGGTCTCGCCCTTTTGTTCGGTCCCATGACATCCTTTACAAAGTGTCCCTAGACATCCTTTACACTCTCGGCGCCCTCGGCGCCTGCCCTGAGCGAAGTCGAAGGGTCTCGGCGGTGAAAAAGGGTCCGATCTCAAAAACCTCACAAACTCCCTGTAACCACCCTCACAGACACTGCACCACAACCTGTGCAATCCTCGATTCTGAACTGCGCCCTCCCCCTCGGCGCCCATAACTAGAAAAACAACATGAATATTCCGGAAATTCCGGATTTTGTCGCCGATTTATCCGGCGTCGCAACCTCAAAAAACCGGCCAAAATCCACATTCATGGCCACTAAGTCGAATGCTTCGAAGACTTTACATTTATCTATCTTGTAATGAATAAGTTAGGCAATTCCGAGGGGAGGGGGGAGGGTTATTTTTCTAGTTAGCTCGCCGCGCCTCGCAATGCACCATCATTCGCCCATACCAGCACCAAACGTGACTCCCACAAGCATGGTTCACAAAAAGGAGCAATCATAATGTCATCATCTTCTTCCACTCCATCCAGGAAATACCCTTACGGATGTTGTCAAATGCGAAACGCCAGTGGCGATCCCTGCAGAATGCCGGCCCTCCATGGCGAACGGTTTTGCCACTATCACAAACTCATGGGCAAAACTCCCATTCCGGCCGGCGATGACTTCCTCCCCTACAATCACATCTACCTTCCACGGCTCGAAGACGCCGCTTCCATCCAGGTCGCAATTTCCGAAGTCTGCGAACTGATGTTGCACCGCCGCATCGAGCCCAAAGAGGCTTCCGCGCTCTTCTATGCCATGCAGGTCGCTTCCCAGAATCTGGGGCCCGTCAACCCCGATCCCAACGCGAACGCATCCCAGCCCTTGCCGCCCGGAACCATCCAGGCATGCGCCGCCCAGCCTGGGCGCCGCCGTCGCGGTCGTCCCCGCAAGTCAGCTGCTCAACCTGTCCCTATCGGCAATTTAAGGGGATGACGAACCCACCGCCCTCGGCATCCGGTGAGATTGGCGGATCGCAGTATCATCGAAATTGCGGGATCGGTTTACAATCACCCATGACCCCACTCGCCAGATCGCCCGATTTTCTCGGCGCCCTCGGCGTCTCGGCGGTGAAATGATATGGCACGAACTACAACCTACAGCAGCATCACCCCCCGCCAGATCCGCGTGATTGGTGTTCCTCTCGACCTTGGCCAGTCCCGCCGCGGCGTCGACATGGGTCCCTCTGCCGTCCGCGTTGCCGGACTCGAAGCCCGACTCGAAGCGATCGGTCACGTTGTCGAAGACGCGGGCAACATCGCCGTCGCCATCCCCGAGCAAAAAAAAGAAGGCGCAGCGCACGCCAAGTATCTGAAGGAAATCACGGCCACATGCACCAAAAGCGCCGATCTCGTCCTCAAAACGCTCGAGGCCGGCAAAGTTCCGCTGGTACTCGGCGGAGATCATTCGGTTGCCGCCGGAACGGTCTCCGGAGTAGCCGAATTCTATCGCCGCCAAAACCAGAAAATCGGCCTGCTCTGGATCGACGCCCACACCGACATGAACACGCCGGATTCTTCGCCGAGCGGCAATGTGCACGGCATGCCGCTGGCCTCGCTGATGGGATTTCCGCCGCACGAACTGGGCAACATTTACGACTTCTCACCGAAGGTCGCACCCGAGAATTGCGTGCTCGTCGGCATTCGCGACGTGGACAACTTCGAAAAAGAAAACATCCGCAAAGCGGGTGTCGAAGTTTTCACCATGCGCGACATTGACGAGCGCGGCATGCGCACCGCGATGGAAGAAGCTCTGCGCATGGCCGGACGCGGCACCGCCGGCTATCACGTCTCACTCGACATGGATTGGATCGATCCGGAAGACGCGCCGGGCGTTGGAACTCCGGTGTGGGGCGGCGCAACTTACCGCGAGGCGCATCTCGCCATGGAAATCATCTCCGACCACGGCCGCATGCTGAGCATGGAAATTGTGGAAGTAAATCCGGTAATCGACGAGAAAAACCAGACGGCGGACTTGGCTGTCGAGCTGGCGCTCTCAGCGTTTGGGAAGAAAATCCTGTAGAAAAAATCGGAAAGCAACAAACCACGAGGTACACAGAGAAACGCGAGGCAAACCGTGCCCTTCCCTGTGGTCCTCTGGATACCCGTGGTCAAAGGTCTGGATTCGGCTCTACTGCACGTCCACAACCCGTCCATTCAAGAACGTCACTTTGAGGTCCTTGTAGACCCAAATCTGCTTGGGGCCGAGGTTGACGGTCTTGTCTGGTTGCCCGAGAGCCCCTTTCACCTGATCGGGAGTCTGCCCCATTTCAATCTGCTGAGGCTGCGCCGCCTGTTGCTGCTGCCCGCCACCGCCTCCCTGGGAATTGCCCTGTCCATTGCCGCCTCCGTTATTGTTGCCCTGACCACCCTGATCGCTTCCGCCCTGCTGCTGCGAGTCATCGTTGTTGCTGATGGCGAGCAATTGCCCGATGGTATCTTCCACCTGGCTTGCGTTCCCCTTGGCCAACGTGCCAGATGCGAACTTAAAAACCACTTGGGCTTTGTTGTAAGTTGGAGGATCAGTGTTGTTACAGGTATCGCAAGCGACGATACTCATTGTGACCGTATCTTTGCTGAGATCCACAGCGATCTTCGTGGGATACACTTTGTCTCCAACCTTAAACAACTTCGTTGCTGTCTCGTCATTGAGCGCGTCTGGCGAGGTGGGACATTTATGGAGGAGCCCGCAACCTGCCTTCAGGAAGGTGTTGTTCTTGATACCGGTCGCATCTGAGGCATGAACGGTTCCGTCCTGAAAGGTCGCAGTCCGCGTTGCCATATTCTTGTAAGGAACGCCGACAATCCCGCCCTTTTGAACGGCCAATAGCGTGCCTTCCTGGGTGACGGAATATCCGCTCGAGTCCTGCCCCATCTTCGCCAAGTTGTATTGCGCTTTGAGTTGGTCTTCGAGCGATACCTGCCCGCTCAGCAGAGTGGGCGCGATGCCGACAAGGATCAAAGCGCCGACCAGAACCGCCGTCTCGATTTTCCACTGCATTGCGACTTCTCCTCCAGTGAAGCTGTTTCTCCCCCTCCCGAACGGGACGGGCAATTGAGTGTCTCGATTGCAAAAAGGTCGGCGCGCCCCACCGATAGTGAGGCGCGCCCGGGTTTCGTTAGTTTTGCTGCTTGGCTTCCGCTTCCGCCTGATCCGCGTCTTTCTGCGTCTGGTCCAGATCGTTTTGCACGTTCGTATCGGGCGATGGCGCCGGCACTTCGCCGGCGGTTGTCTTGGTATCGGGCGCGGTGGGGAGTCCGTTCTTCCCGGAGTTGTCCGCCATCTCCTTCATACCTTGGCTCATGTTCTGGCGCAGGTTGTTGTACATCTCCTGCAGGTCGTCGGTTGCCACACCGACCGTTGAGCCTACCGGGCATTCGCCCTTCTTGCTGCTCTTAACCGTTGCGTCGACCATATTGTCGTCATCCGGTTTATCGCCTGTCCGGTAAACGACGTCGCCGCCGGTCAGAGCGCATTCCGTCCCGTCGGAGGTAGTCAAATCTTCATCGGTTGAGACCACGAAGTAGCGGATGTTCGGATCAAGAGCGGCAGGAGGTCCCTGGGCGTTGCCCGACGAATCCTTGCTCGCCGCCGCATCCTTTTCGGCCGCGATCTGGTTCTTGATCTCGTCGGCGATGGCGTCCTTGATCTCCTTAGTCATCGCGGGCGCGCCCCCGGTTGCCGCAGGCGCAGCCGCCCCCAGTAGATAGGGATTGGCTCCATAAGTGGAAGCAAGATTCGCAGCCACCAGCGGATCGGACGACCACAGCGACGCAATTACATTCGACGACTCCTCGTTAAACTGCGGTGGATGCAGTTCGCCGTTTTCGTTGGCGGCGGCGGACTGCTGGCCCGCCTCATACGCCGCGCGTAAACTGGCCGCGACGAAGAAATCCGTCAGCCAGAACGCAGCGCTCGGATAGACCGGATAGGGCGCATAATAGGCGCCGTAGTAGCCATACCACGGCTGTCCCGCCCAGCCCCAACCGCCGTAATAGACCGGCGCCGGCCATGGATTGTAAGCCCATCCATAGTAGCCAGGGCCATAGTAATAAGCCGGAGCGTATCCGTAATACGGGCGGCCTCCCCAGGCGTAGCTGCGATACGCGTAAGCGTATCTGCGTCCACCATAGAAGTATGTGCGCTGCACATACGCTCGGCCATTGTGGTTGTAGTAGGCGCGCTGGCTGTATCCGCCGTGGTGGCCATAGGCGACCACCGTACGCCCGTTGTGATTGGCCACGATGTGGCGCTGCCCGTTCATGCCATGGTTGATGGTCATTCCGTGAGCCTGGATCGACCGGACCTGGCCATTGCTGCGGGTCGTCACCGTCGCGCCGCTGCGGGTGGTTCGTGTCGTGGCGCCTGTCGGCTGGTGACGATTGTTGGCGCCGGCATTGCCGCGATTGCCCGCCTGATTTCCGCCGGCGCGATTGCCACCCTGATTACCCTGGCCGCGATTCGCGTTATTCCCGCCCATGTTGCCGCGGTTGTTGTTGTTATTCATGTTCCCGCGATTCCCAGTCTGATTACCCTGTTGGCCGCGGTTCATGTTGTTGTTTCCACCCGGACCGCGGTTGTTGTTATTCATGTTCCCGCCCGGACGGTTGCCCGTCTGGCCATTGCCTCCAGGGTGATTCGCGCCACCGGCCTGGTTACCACCCGGATGCGCCGCGGGGGCATTGTGGGGCGCCGCTGCCGGCTTGCTCGGCGGCGCGCTCGGTTTTTTATTGTCTGCAGCCGCCATGGCCGTAACCGCGAAAACAAACAGTGCTGCCAGCAGCACCACCGAAATGTGATTTCCTTTGCTACTTGAATTCATGAGTCACTCCTCACAGGTAGACGTCATTTCCCCACAATTGGCCCGGGTGGAACGCAGTTGTACGGCAATCGCCTGCTCTCCCGAGATGAATAGTTAACGAGGGCTTCTGGGTCCAGTTGCCGTTTGGGGGGAAGGCCGGCAAGACCTTGGAAGCATCGCCAAATTTCACACCTGTTTCCCCCCGGTGTCAAGTAAGGAAGATTTCTGGTAGTGGGCTGTTTCAAAGAAAGCGAGGCAAACCGCGATTACTTGCCGCGAAAACCGCGCCGCGCCGCCCACCCCATCAGAGCGCAGCGAGCGCGCGGAAAATCCCGTCTATTTGAAATTAATCAGGAACAACTCGGAAGCGCCGAAAGGATCGAACGTAGACACACCGAGGCCAGCTACCTTATGCGGATGAAACTGACTCACGGGGGCCGCGCTATTGCGCGGCTTCGAGCAGGCCTTTTTCGGCTTTTTCCTGGCACTCGATGCAGTGGCGCGTCCAGGGGACGGCTTCCAGGCGCTTGGCGTTGATTTCTTTGCCGCAGGAAACGCATTCACCGAAGCTGCCTTCGCGAATGCGCGCCAGCGCGCCTTCGACCATGTTGAGCAACTGGCGGTCGTTGTTGCTCTGGCTGAACAAGAACTCCTTGGTGTAGGAACTGGCGGCGCGATCGGCGACATCCTGCGTGGCTTCCTCGTCGGCCGCGCGCCCATCCTGCTGGTTGCGGGTCACCATGTGACGCAGCTCCTGCTGCCGCGTTTCCAGTCTCTTCTTAAACGTTTCGAGCTTCCTCTTATCCATGATTGCGCCTGGCTGAAGGGCGAAGTCCCGCACAGCAGCCTAATACCCCTCGAAGTCAAACGTATATGGTAAGCGCCGATTGGAAGACGCGTCAACTGGAAGGCGACCCTATCAGGATGGTGACGATGACTCAGACAGAGTTCCAACGCGTGAAAGTGATTGAGAACGCGGCGCCTGGTGCAACTGAGTGAACGCCAAGTGCAGCGTCTCAAACGCCGCTATCGGCCGATTCCCTCGCCTGGGTGCAACACGGCAATCGCGGACACTCCACGCCTTGGGCCTTGCCCCTTCTCAGAAGCAGTTGATCTTGCATTTAGCCGGTAGAAAACATCAGCGCTTCAACGACTCGCCATCTCGCCAGCCCTAGAGGTTTTTTCGGTTGCCTTGTTTTGGCAACCGGGGTCGTTGCTACGCTCTCGGCGGAGCCGAGTGCAGCGCCTCAATCGACGCCTTCACTCGCGCCGTAAGCGCATCCATATCGGCCATGCCTAGCCCAGCCGTCGGAATCTCTTCGCCTACCCGCATTTCGAGCGGCTGGCAGCGGATGTGATAGGTGTTCATCGGCAACAGGTCAAACGTGTCCACCAGGGCAATTGGCACAATCTCGGCTTGCGCCTTGATGGCCAGGAAGAACGCGCCCGGCAGGAAAGGCTGGATGTTGCCATCGCGGGTGCGACCGCCTTCGGGAAAGATGACCAGCGGCATCCCGGTGCGCAGGCTTCGCAGCGCCGACTTGATTGCTCCGATCGAGGCCGACGGGCTCTGCTGATTGATGCACACCTGCCCCGACCGCTTCAGATGCCACCCAATGAACGGGTACGACAGCAGCTCGCTCTTGAAGATGATCCGGAATTGAAACGGCAGGTAAACGTAGAGGATGGGAATATCGAGCGCCGAAGCGTGCGTAACCGCAAACACACGAGGCCTGGTGCTCTCGCCAGGCGCAACCGCCGCGGCGTTTCCAGTCACCGTGACCGGCGAAAGAATCGTCTTCATGATCAGCCACGACCATGCTCGCGCCAGGTTGTGCTGAATCCGTCCGCTGCGGTCAAACAGAGAACACAGCAGCGAAGTCGTGCCCAGCACAATCGTGTAAGCCCAGATCAAAGGATCGATGATGAAATACGACCGCAGCCGGCTGCCCCGACCGTAGCGCTTCGCTGGGCAAGATGCTGCGGGCTCTCCAACCCACGTAGGGACGGCCGCCATCGGCTGTCCAGGCGAGCGCAGCTCGGCCCGCTCGTTTCCCGGCTCCTCAGTTGTGGCGATCTTATTCAAGGTTTCGGTTGCAAAGATTATTCAGTTACATCCCGCGACATTCGCTTAGATGCTCGCACCCAGCATTCGCATCGCTTCTCCCACAATGTAAATCGACCCTGTTACCACTACCAGCCCATTCGGCCCGGCGGTTTCCTCAGCCTGTTCCAGCGCCACCCGAACGCTTTCCGCTTCGCCGATCTCGTCCACGACGTGTGCCGCCGCCTGCCGTATCTCCCGTGGAGTCGCAGCGCGGGGATTGTTCGCGTGCGTCGCAATGACGCGCTCGGCGATCGGGAATAGAATCTCGGCCATCTCCGCCACCGCCTTGTCACGCAGAACGCCAAACACGATCGTGATCGGCCGGTCACTATAAACAGAAGAAAGGGTCGACCGCAAAGCCCAGGTCCCGGCTGGATTGTGTGCGACATCAAAGACAAATTCCGGCCGTCCGCCGTCGGCGGCCACAACCTGGAACCGTCCCGGCCAATGTGTTTGACGAATGCCACGTTCGATCGACGCCGGCGTTATCCGTTCCAGCCCTTGCTCACGAAGTTCGACCGCCGCCGCGACCGCTAGCGCCACGTTTCGCAGCTGATGTCGCCCGATCAACGGCGAATCCGCACCTATCTCCCGCCCCAGGACTTGGAGCGGATAACACTGCCTCGGACGACCAGCTTCCCTTTGTTGACCGGCAACCACTGTGCCCCGCCCGCTGAGCGCGCTGCTCGGCGAAACCGGCGGCACATAAGGTACCGCGTCCACCGCCCGCGCGCCCGCGTCGAGAATCGCATGCCCAATCACATCGTTCGCTTCCGCTAGCTGCGGCAGCGTGACAACCGCTCCGCCCGCCCGAATAATCCCCGCTTTTTCACGGGCGATCTCCGGGACCGTCTCGCCCAGAAACCTCTGGTGATCGAGCGCAACATCCGTGATGATGCTCACGCGCGGCTCGACCACGTTGGTTGCATCGAGACGCCCACCCATCCCGACTTCCAGTATCACGATCTCCGGCCGGCTGCGCGCGAAATACTCAAATGCCATCGCCGTCAGCATCTCAAAAAAACTCGGATGCCACGGCAGATCCCCTTCGCCCACTAGCCGCTCGGCCGTCCTGCCAACCACATCGTGAACGAGCGCGAAATCATCGTCGGCGATCGGCAAGCCATCCAGCCGAATCCGCTCATTGATGCGCACCAGATGCGGCGAAGTGTAGAGCCCCGTCTTGAATCCCGAAGTCTGCAGAATGGAAGCCAGCGTCGCTGCCGTCGAGCCCTTGCCGTTCGTTCCCGCGATCAAAACGCTGGGAAAACGCTTCTCCGGGTGTCCCAATGCGGCCAGCAGCACCCGCATGTGCGCGAGGTCAAACTTATACGTCGGCACATGGGCCAGTTCATGACCCAAGGCGTACATTTGCGCCACTGCAGTTTCGTAGGACAAGGCAGCACCCTCAACTATCAAGCTTAACAGTTTGAGCCCCGATTCTCAGATTGCCTAGAACAGCCCAATAAACCGTCAAACCCGCCATCCGATGGCGACTACAGCACCCTAATGTGCATCTGTCGTTTGGACCAACCAAGCAACGGCGTGTCGCTTCTGATCGTGTATGTCAGCCTTAACATCGGATATCGCTCATCGTTCGCGGGTTTCGCCTTGATTGCAGTAGGGACCCGGGAGAGAAGCCGCCTAGGTCGGCAAGTGCTGGGACGGGCAGGGCAGCGGTTGGCGCTCGGCACAGATTCCGGCACAAATTCGCGAACCCTAATCGGACAATACCGCATCCCGTCAAAGTCTTCGTGGGATAATTGAGCAGTCGGGCCCGTAGCTCAACGGTTAGAGCAGCAGACTCATAATCTGTTGGTTCCTGGTTCAAATCCAGGCGGGCCCACCAAACCGCATTGGAAAACACCAGTTGCTTTCCCGCAATTTCGTCCGTATAGTCCAGATTATTAGGGGTCGCGCCGACGGAGCTTCTCTCTTCCCAGCTGCTCCGGTCACGCAGCAATCAAACGCAAGCCCAACATTATTTGGGGTGATGCATGCGAACTCCGCATCTGGCGGTTTCAAAGCAGTTGCGTCTTCCGGCCCCTGAGAAATGCGGCTACAGATGAAGGCACTATTCCGCTGTCTGTTGGCATATTCGGATGGTCATCCCGTCCCCGTCTTCGATATGGAAGAGAATCGTCTGCACGGCGATGAAACCTTGACGGCAATTGCGAACAGCGAAGCGGCGCTGAGAGTCGCCGTCGTTAGGGGCCTTTCGGGATCGGATTTTGACGCGGCGGAGTGGCCGGAGTTGCTTGCTGCCGCCTATGAGCTGTTCATAACGAATCGTGAACTATCCGGCGACCAAATCGAATGGGTTAGGCTGAAAGTAACGTAGATATCGAGCGGCTGTTTCGCCGGCCACGTGTCTCCGTCGCGATATCGCGAATTGTTGTCGCGCTGGAATGGGGGACGAGGCGAACCTACAAGCCGAGAATCCCCGGCGTTCCGATCCCCGTCGATCTTGTGACGACTCAGGCTCGGGACCCGATCCGCCATAACCCGCCCCCCGCCGCCAAGTTTCATATTCACCGGGTAGCAGCCGAGCGCAAGGCATGGGAAGCGGAAATCGAGAAACTGGTACCGAGCACACCGAACCCCGGCAACGGGGATTTCTGGGGGAGCCGCGCGTCAATGCACTCGAACCCAACCGGGCGCTCGACCAGCGCTTTCCAAAATCTGCAACGAACCAACGCTTAGGCGGTGCTGGCGCCGATCACACGCAGCGCGCCCGGAACTACCGAGATTTCCGCTGGAGTCTCGCACACAAACTCTCCGTCAGCGTAAATCTCGATCGGCGCTTCCGTCTCCACGCCAACACGTTCCGCCTTTGAGTATTCAACTTTCGACGAACGCAGGTGCTGCCCGAAATACACCGTCGGAAACATGCTAACGAGTTCAAGAGGATTCATCGGCCAGATCCGGCAGATATCGAGCTGCCCGTCGGAGGGGTCGGCTCGCGGCGCGATTCGCATGCCGTCGCCGTAGAACTGCGTGTTGGCAAAAGCTGCCAGCAAAGTGAGTCGTGATTTCTCTTCGTGAGTTTCATCAGTCCCATTCCAGCGGGTCAGCTTCATCCGGCAAGCAGGGAGTTTGACGAGCGCCGGCAGGAGCGCGAGCGCATAGCCGCCGTGCCCGCGCAGCCAGCGCGGCATCCGGTTGGCGCGGCGGGCGGTAATGGAATCCAGCCCGCACGCGGCCACGCAGCAGAAGTGACGCTCAACTTCAGGTGAAGAGTGATGACGAACAACGCCTAGATCAATCGCGCGAGCTTGAAGCCTTCCCGATACAAAATCTTGCCAGGCTTTCAGCGAGTCGCGCGCCGACCGCAAGCGCAAGGCGCGGGCAAAGTCGTTGCCGCTTCCTGAGGGCACAACGAGCAGCGGAAGTCCTAACCGTACCAGCGCGCCGAGATGCCGATGAATGGTACCGTCGCCGCCGAAAATTACGACTGCGTCGGCGTCCCCCGTCGTTGTAGGCAGCCCCTCGATCCAAGCCGTCGACGAACCAACCTGAAATGGCTCGAGATCGGCAGGCGAGGTTCCCAATCCCAATATGGCAGCAGCGCGCATGATAGTCGGTTTCAGGCTTTTGGCATTAGGCGCAAAAGGTGAGCCGAGAACCAAGAGCTAAAAGCCCAAAGCCGGCTCACTTCAAGCACTTCTCCATAAACTCCACCAGATCCTTCTTCATCTTGTCGTGTTCCGTACGGTCCACATACACCATGTGACCGGAGCCATAAGTCGCATAGGAAATATTCTGCCGGTACTCTGGATCCAGATCCAGGTGATCCATGGTCCAGTTAGCGGCCGCGAAAGGCGTAGCTAAGTCGTAATACCCTTCCATGACGAGCACCTTCATATAGGGATCTTTGATCATCGCCGACCGCAAGCCTCCGGCCGTACTTGGAAATCCGTGCTCCGCGTTTCCCCAATCCCACTTCTCGAATTCCGGCTGGTCGTAGGCGAATACACGGTAAGGCATGTCCGTTTTGTAGTTCAGTTCGGTGCGCAGATAGTTATTGAAGGAGGAAGTATAAGGCGGCAGGATGGCCCCACTGGTCGGATCATAGAAACGGTCGCCAGGATTTGCGCTCGCGAAGCGCCCATCCAGGCGCCCGACGACGAGCTTTTGATCGAGCAACAATTCGCGCGTAAACGTCGGCACATCGATGCGCAAGTTGTGGGCTTCGATCACGTCGGGTCGAAGCCCGGTATAGCGGGCGAGTTGCTCGCGGATCTTCCCGTGTTCCTCAGGGCTCATGGCGTCGCCCTTGGCGAGCGCGAGCGCATAGTCGTTCAGTGACCAGCGCACTGCTTCCTCGCGGGCCTTAGTTATGTCGGAAGTTAAGTCGGCGGGCAACTTGTGGTGGTAACCGGCGATCATGGTGAAGGTCGGCACCAGTAAGTAGTAAGGTAAGTCGTTCGAGTTATTCCATTCCAGCGTCTGGAAATCCACGGCCATCGAAAGCAGTGTTACGCCGTTGAATGAAATACCGTGATCGGCAAGATAGCCCGAAATGCCCGCCGCCCGGGTTGTGCCATAGCTCTCGCCTAGCAGAAACAGAGGCGAGGTCCAGCGCTCGTAACGGGAGAGATAGAGGCGGATGAATTCTCCGAAGGCCTGCACGTCGCCCTTTACTCCGAGAAATTTCTTCGTGAGTTCCATGTTCGCGGCGCGCGAGTAGCCGGTGGACATGGCATCGACCATCACGATGTCGCTGCGGTCGAGGAGCGTGTCAGGATTGTCTTCCAGGCGATACGGGGCCGCGGGCATGAAGCCGTTCTGCTGCAGCACCACGCGCTTTGGGCCTAGCGCGCCCATGTGCAGCCAGACAGAAGCCGAACCTGGCCCGCCGTTGAAGGCAAAGGTCAACGGGCGTTTCCCCGCATCCTGCCCGTCCAGCGTATAGGCGACGAAGAACATTTCGGCTTCGATTTTGCCGTCGCCGCGTTTCAGCGGAAGTCTTCCGGCGGTCGCCGTGTAGTTGAGCGTCTTTCCATTCAGTGAGATCTGGTGATGCGTGACGACGGGCGGTATCTCCGAAACGTCGTAGTGCTCTTCCTTGTCGGTCGCTTCCTCGGACTTCGCGCCCTCTGCAGGCTTGCCGCTTTCAGGCTTGGCGGTCTCGCTCGCCTTGTCGGAAGCCGTGACCGGTTTCTTGTTCTTGTCTTTTTGCGAAGCTGACTGCTTCGCGTTATCAGGAGTCTCGTTCGATTGATCCTGCTGGGCCGTGGCCAGCGGCATCATCCATAAAGCGAAAAGCAACACTGCCAGAACTTTCATGGCGCCCCCGCGAAAAATGAATTCGGATGAGCATGATAGCAGTTTCGGGGCGCTTTTTTCGCTAGTCCACCTTCAGCGGCACCGCGACCGGCCCGATGCAGCCTGCTCAGATTGTCGCGAACATCATCGCAGACCGGAAATCGCGCTACAGCTTCAGTACGGCCTGAACAGTCCCTTCGTCGATATCGGCTTCGAGATAGAAGCCGAGTTTCTTGCAGATCGCTTGCATCTCACGGTTCTCGGAAAGGATGGTCGAGACCACGGTCGCGAGCTTTTCATCGCGCGCGACTTCAATCAGGCGCTGATAGAGCAACGTGCCCAGTCCCAAGTGCTGGAAGCGGTCGTCGACGAGCACGGCCATTTCGCCCTCGTCCCTTCCACGCAGGCGGCTCAACCGGCCAATGGCAATGATCTCAGGCTCACCGTCCTCTTTCTTGTGTTCGGCGGCCAGAGCCATTTCGCGGTCGTAATCGATAAAGCAGATGCGCTGCAAGCGTTCATGCGCAGTGCGTTGGCTAAGTTTCAGAGGCTGGAAGTAGCGCAGGTATACCGTTCGTTCCGATAAGGCCTGGTGCAGCTTGATCAGGAGCGGCTCGTCTTCCGGCCGAATGGGCCGCACCAGAACTTCTTCGCCAGTCTTGATCGTGGCCGGGCGCACATAGCGCTGCGGATAGGGGCGAATGGCGAGACGCGGAATATCTTCTTTCTTCGTGGCCTGCGGATAGACGACGATACGTGCGTCCAGTGCTATTAGGCGATCCGGCGAGGCCAGCAGCGGATTGATGTCGATTTCCTTGATCCAGCGCTGCTCAACCACCAACTGACTGAAGCGGACGAGCAACGCCTCGAGCGCCGCCAGATCAACCGGCTTGCGGCCGCGCACGCCCTGCAGAGCCGTGAAGATCCTAGTCTGTTCCATCAACCGGCGTGCCAGAGTGCTGGTCAGCGGCGGCAGCGAAAGAGCGCGGTCGCCAAACACTTCGACCAGCTGGCCGCCGGTGCCGAACAGCATCACCGGCCCGAACTGCGCGTCGACCGTGCTCCCGAGAATGAGCTCATAACCTTCGGCCCGGAAAAACGGCTGCACGGTTACGCCCAGAAAATGTTCCGGCCCGGCTTTCTCGCGGACCGAAGCCTCGATATCACGCCATGCCTGGCGTACGGATTCCGGCTTTGAGAGGTTGAGCTTTACACCCCCAACCTCGGTTTTGTGCGTAATGGTATGCGAGAGCAGTTTGACCACCACCGGATAGCCAAGCCCCTCCGCCTTCGCGACCGCCTCATCTTCGCTGTGCGCCTCGAAAGTGGGATCAGTCGGAATCTGGTAGCAGGCCAATAGCTCTTTCGACTCGGGTTCGGTGAGCAGAGTGCGGCCGGTCTGGCGAACATTCTCGATGATCCATTCTGCGCGAGCGCGGTCAGGACCCTCCTCGCCATACGGCATCATCGGAGTTTCATAAAGCCCACGCAGCAGATAGCTGTGGCGCCACATATAGTGGAAGATCCGCGCGGCGGTGTCGGGGAAGTTGAAGGTGGGGATGCCGGCGCGATTCAGAATTTCGATTCCTGCGCTCATTTCGGCGCCGCCCATCCAGCAGGCCAGTATTGGTTTGCCCGTGCCTTTGGCTAGCGGCGCCAGCTTTTCTGCGGTGATGGTCGGATGGGACATGCCTTGTGGGCAAAGGATGGCGAGCAGCCCGTCGTTATTCGGGTCGGCGGCTACCGTTTCCGCGACCTTTGCATATTTATCGGGCAACGCGTCGCCGAGCACATCCACGGGATTGTTGCGGCTCCAGTGCGGCGGCAGAATCTGGTTGAGGACATCGAGCGTCGCCGGAGAAAGCTCGGCTAACTCGCCGCCCACGCTGATGATGGAATCGGCGGCGAGCACGCCTGGCCCTCCAGCATTGGTAACCACAGCGAGGCGCGGACCCTTGGGACGCGGCTGCTTGCTCAGCGTCTCGGCCATGTAGAAGAGATCGGAGATCGTATTGACGCGCAGCACGCCGCAGCGGCGGAATGCAGCTTCCAGCACCTCATCGCTGCCGGCCAGAGTTCCCGTATGCGAGGCGGCCGCATGCGCGGCGGCCGCAGTCCGTCCGGCTTTGATCACAATAATCGGCTTGCCGAGCGAAACTTCTCGCGCCGCCGAAAGGAACGAACGAGCGTCGCCGACCGATTCCATGTACAGGATGATCGAGTGCGTGCGCGGATCGTTGCCCAGATAGTCGATCAGATCGCCCCAGCCCACATCCAGCATCGACCCGACGGAAACAAACGCGCTGAAGCCGACGACTTCCTTTTGCGCCCAGTCGAGAATTGCGGTGCACAATGCCCCACTCTGGCTGATGAAGGCAACGGTGCCCGGCCTCGCCATGTTGTTCGCGAACGTCGCATTCAGGCCTGTGACCGGGTTCATGACGCCCAGGCAGTTCGGGCCAATGATGCGCATTGGGCTGTCGCGGATCTGGTCGAGAATCTGCTGCTCGAGTTCCTGCCCGCGTTCGCCGTGTTCTTTGAACCCGGCAGAAATGACAATGGCGCCTCGCACGCCCGCGGCCACGCACTGGCCGATTATGTTGGGCACGCTCTCGGCAGGCGTGACGATGACCGCTAGATCGACGGTTTCCGGAATGTGCTCCACATCGCGATACGCTTTGATGCCGAGGACGCTGGTGCGCTTGTCGCTGACCGGATACACGGTGCCGCCGAACGGAGAGCTAAGCAGGCTCCAAAGAACAGCTCGCCCAACGCTGCCTGGGCGATCGGTGGCGCCGATGAGCGCAACGCTGTGGGGCGCAAAAATGGCGTCGAGCGGATGCCCTTCCGTGCGCAGCACATCATGCGCCTTATCCGTGGTGGGACGGTGCTTGCCGATTTTTCCCATCTTTGTCACATTCATAAGCCATCTAGTTTAAACCGGAGCATATATCCAGGCTGTGATGGACAACCGCGCGAAAGCGATCAATCCCCTCCCCTCCCTTCCCTTCCGAGTTCTCGCCAATCGTGGGCGAGCCGCAGAATCATGCTAGAATTTGGTGCGCTCGAAGTCATTCTTCCGGCTTGTGGCGCGCCAGAACTCTCCACCCGGTAACGACGGACTGAAACGTGGCTGAAAACCCCAACGCCCCAGGCGGCTCTATCTCCTACGCGGATGCCGGCGTCAACATCGACAAGGCCAACCGCACCAAGCAGCGCATCAAGTACCTCGCCCATAAGACCTTCACCAAAGGTGTGCTGAGCGAGATCGGGGGCTTCGGCGGTCTGTTCTCGGTTGACAAGAAGTACATCGATCCTGTGCTGGTTTCGAGCGTAGATGGCGTCGGAACCAAGCTGAAGGTTGCCTTCGAAATGAACATGCACCACACCGTCGGCGGCGACTTGGTCAATCATTGCGTAAACGACATTGCCGTGCAAGGTGCGGCGCCACTATTCTTCATGGATTACCTGGCAGCCGGCGTCCTAGACCCCGAGATCGTAGAAAAGATCGTCAGCGGCCTGGCGGAGGCCTGCAAACACAACGGGTGCGCTCTCATTGGCGGTGAAACCGCGGAAATGCCGGGGTTCTACCCCAAGGGCGAGTACGACCTCGCCGGCTTCATTGTCGGCGTGGTTGAGCGCGAAAAGATCATCAATGGTAAGACCGTCGAGGTCGGCGACTGTGTTTTGGGCCTGCCCTCGAATGGCCTCCACACCAACGGATACTCGCTTGCCCGCAAACTGCTGTTCGAAGTCGCCACGTACTCGCCGGAAACCTTCGTCAGCGAGATGAAAAACAAGGTGGGCAACGAACTGATGCGCACGCATCGCAGTTACTGGCCGATCATCCGCAAGCTCATTGCCGGCGAGTGCGTAGGGGCCCTGGCCCATATCACTGGCGGCGGCATCACCGAGAATCTGCCTCGCGTGCTGCCCAAAGGAACGGCGGCTGTTATCGAGCTGGGGACCTGGCCGGTGCTGCCGATCTTTGAGCACCTTCAGCATCTCGGCAATGTTGAGCAGGAAGAAATGCTGCGCACTTTCAACATGGGGCTGGGCATGCTGGTGGTGGTTCCCGCCAAGAAGTTCAAGAAGGCGCAGACGCTCCTGGAGCGCGCCGGCGAAAAGTTCTACAGCGTCGGGCGCATCGTAAAGGGCGAGCGGAAAGTAATGTACAGCTAAACCGGGATTGCAGAGGTCAGAGGTTAGATTGCAGAAGTGAACCCTTTAGCTGTTCGAAGGGAACTCACAAAAATAGATACGAGTTCATTGGCTTCTTTGCAAATGCTGTGTAACTTCGTTTCTGGGAAAATAGCTGCTTCCTGAAGCAACTCTAGCCAAAATACTGTTTCATCGGCTTCCTCCAAGACAATCCCGAGTTTAGCGACAAATTCTGCACGCGACCTTCCCCCGCATGCTGCCCGATAATTTGCGCCAATCGAAGTACCGGATCGTACAAGTTGCGCTCCCACAATATGTGCCTCTTGTCTCCGAGGAAGAGCGCGGCAGAGTCTGAGAATCCGTATGGCGAAACTCTTAGTTCGCAACTTTAGCCTCTCGGAGTCTCTTTTTCATAGAAGGTTTCTTCGCCCGCTTTCCAAGTATGACTTGTGCGCGGCGCAAACGGCGGTGATCAGGCTCGCGGGGTAATTGGTCGGTTTTTACTTCCGCAATCTAACCTCTGACCTCTGCAATTTCGTGCTCCGTGGTGAATAATGTTCATGGAATGAAAAACCTCGGCATTCTTCTCTCCGGACGCGGCTCCAACTTCGTCGCCCTTGCCGATAGCATTGCCGCTGGGCGCATTCCCGGCGCGCGCATAGCGATAGTGATTTCAAATCGGGCCGACGCTCCCGGCATCGAAACCGCACGCCAACGCGGGCTCGAAGCGCTCGTGATTCCTTCCAAAGGCAAAGAGCGCGAAGTTCATGACCGCGAAGTTGTGGCCGCTCTGAATCACCGCCATGTCGATCTCGTCTGCCTCGCCGGCTACATGCGCCTGCTTTCACCGTGGTTCGTCCGCCAGTTCCCGCAGCGCATCCTGAACATCCACCCCTCGCTGCTTCCAGCGTTTCCGGGTCTCGAAGCACAGCAGCAGGCCTTCGCCTACGGAGTGAAGGTAAGCGGCTGCACAGTGCATTTCGTCGACGAAGAACTCGACCATGGCGCAATCATCGTGCAGAAGACGGTCCCCGTGCTCGATTCCGACGACGAGCACACATTGGCGGATCGCATTCTGGAGCAGGAACACATCGCCTATTCGGAGGCGATCAACATGGTTCTGGAGGGGACATTTGAAATCGCCGGTCGAAGGCTCAGGCGGACTCGGCGACTTTAGGTCGCGTCCTTGCGGGGAATGGACGCATGCCTGCCCTGCCGATATACCTGTAACGAAGGCATAGGTATGGCCGCACCACATCCAATGTTGGAACCGGCAGCGAATCGCGAATTTGCTGCGCACTTGCAGGATCGAGTCGAAGCGCTAAGTCTCGAAGTCGCCGAGATCGCCGGCACTGTTCAGGACATGGCGGCCTTCGTCGGGCACCAGGAAAAACTGTTCGAACATCTGCGTGACTTGACTCACGGCCTGCGAGAGGACATCGGCCGAATCGACGTAGCGGGTCGCGAAACCACCGCCATCGCGGGCGGCGGGGCCAGCGAATCCATGGACTCCTTGAAAGCCGGCGTTTCGGCGTTGACAGAAATTCGGCGTCTGGTTGATTCGGTGCGGGAAATCGAGGAACGGCTGGGTTCACTGAAATCCTCGCTCACTGGCGTGCGCGGCATGTCCTCGAACATCCAAACCATTGCCCGCCAGACCAATCTCCTGGCGCTCAACGCCACTATTGAGGCCGCTCGCGCCGGCGAAGCGGGCAAGGGCTTTGCCGTAGTCGCAACCGAAGTCAAGACTTTGGCAGGCCAGACCGATGCGGCCACCTCCGGCATCAACGAGACGGTAGGCGTCTTGTCCAACAATATCGGCCAGTTGATCGCCACCAGCAGCGCTACCCGCGCGGTTGCCGACACGGTCAACCAGGGCGTGGGAGTGATCAATGAAGTTATGGAACGCTTTCACGCCTCAATGAACACAGTTGAATTTAAGGTGAAAGAAATCGCTTGCTCCGTCACCGGCAGCCTGACTCTCTGTCAGGAAGTGCTCGGCCAGATCGACCAGTTCTTCGAGGGGGTCAAGAAGACGGCTCAGAGCCTGCGTGGGGCCGACGAGCGGGTCACCCAGGCTCTTGAACAAGGCGAAGAAATCATGAACCTGATTGCCAATGCTGGCCTCAAGACCAAAGACTCGCACTTTGTCAACGCCTTGAATGTCGCCGCCAAAGCGATTTCGGAGGCCTTGGAGCGGGCGGTGGAACGCGGCCGGGCAAGCTTGGAAGACTTGTTCGACGAAAGATATCAGCCGGTTCCGGGCACCAATCCGCAGCAGTTTACAACCCGTTTCGTGGAGCTAACCGACAGTCTGCTTCCATCGATTCAGGAGCCCATGTTGAACCTCGACCCGCGCGTGGTGTTCTGCGTTGCAGTTGACCGCAACGGCTATCTGCCCACGCACAACAACATCTTCTCCAAACCGCAGGGCAAGGATTTTGTGTGGAACAACGCCAACTGCCGCAACCGGCGCATGTTCAAGGACCGCACGGGCCTGGGCGCCGGCCGGAATACCAAGCCGTTTCTGCTGCAGACCTATCGCCGCGACATGGGCGGCGGCAGATTCGTCCTCATGAAGGATCTGTCCGTCCCCATCGTGGTCAAAGGACGACACTGGGGCGGACTGCGTTTGGGTTACCGCGTGGAATAGAATTCGGCGAAACCTGCTTTTGCAATCTTCTGACTTCTGCAATCTACAATCTGCGATCACATGATCAGCTCGTTGCTTCTCCGCGCAATCGGATGCTGCATCACTTCAAGTTCATTCTTCACCAGGTTCAATCCATAAACGCAATCTTCGAACTTCTGCGAGAGCTGGGCAAATAGCGGCGCGACTCTCGCATACTCGAAATGCTCGAACTTCGAAACAATGTAGTAACTCTCCTTACCAGCCTGAACCCAATCGACAACGTTCTCAAGCCGCTGACGGCGCAGCCGGCGATGATTGATGCTTTCCGGGAACATCCCTGCAAAGAATAACGTGTAATCGCCGATGTGCTTCCGTACCTGCCGTTCGCGGTCGAACGACGGCGCGGGTCCGTATATCGGATCAGATTCGAGCAGCATCTCGCCCACGTCACTCAGCGGACGGCCGTTGGCGTTGTGGATCTTCATCATCTGCTCCGCGTCGCAGAATTCTGTCAGCAGGTGCGCGACGTATCCCACGACCTCCGGATCGCGGATGCCAATCTCCTGCGCGTAATGCCGGCCCACGAGTTCAACAAATAGCTTCTCCAGCGGATGCGTTTCCGGAATCATGTTCGGTCCCCACTTTTCCACGTGTCCTCTTGTTTCATCGGAACACGCCCTTTGTCAGATTAGATACCGTACTTCCAGACCTCAAACAAGTGCACAATCGTGCCCCTGCACTCTTTAGAACACCGCGCAGGGCGCGGCGTTTCGAGTGGTTTGCTGGCAGTCAAAGCTATTGGCTGCCAAACTTACAGGCAGGTTTGTATGGTTAAGAGTCGGGATGTGCAATTCCTTCATCTATTTCCGGTAGAACATAGGTGGCAATCACTGCAGAGAGGTGGAGACAAGTGGGAAGAAGGAATTTTGCAAGCGGGACACCGTGGGAACCGGTCGTCGGTTACTCCCGCGTGGTACAGGTCGGTCCGCATATTTACGTTTCGGGCACAACTGCCACCGGTCCCGACGGCAAAATCATCGCGGGCGATGCCTATGCGCAGGCGGTGCAGGCGCTCAAGAATATCGAGAGCGCGCTCACTCGCGCTGGCGCGTCAATCAAAGACGTCGTGCGCACGCGAATGTTCGTGACCAACATCGCCGACTGGGAAGAGGTCGGCAAAGCCCACGGCGAGTTCTTCGGAGAGATTCGGCCGGCGACGAGCATGCTCGGCATCAGCGCCTTAGTTTCGCCCGAAATGCTGGTTGAGATCGAGGCGGAAGCGATCAAGGAGGACTAGAACTGGTCTCACAAACGCTTCGTGGAAGGGTACGGCTTCACAGGCGGGGGAAAGCTCGTTTGTTGCTCTTGGGCGGCGCGGCGCAGCGCTGAGGGCAAGCAACTTGGCCTAAAGCGGCTTCGCAAAGAAATGGCGGGAAACCGACGCGCGGTCCCGCCATCATGTTGGGGAAGGGCTTTCTAGCGGCGGCTCTTCTTTTTCTTGCTGGCCGCTTTTTTCTTCGCTTTCTTCGCCGGCTTTTTCGCGGCTTTCTTTTTTGCGGCCTTCTTCTTAGCTGCTTTCTTGGGTGCCGGTTTCTTCATGGCCTTCTTGGGAGCCGGTTTCTTCATGGCCTTCTTGGGAGCCGGTTTCTTGGCGGCAGCCTTCTTCGGAGGCGGCGCGCTTCCCCCGCCCCCGCCGAACGAAATTGCCGGCTCCGGTTCGTGTTCTGGTTCGGGCGCCGGGAGTTCGTCGTCCTCGTCTACCATCGTTGGTTCTTCTTCCTCTTCTTCCTCTTCGTCAAAATCTTCTTCTATCGATTCGCCGAAGGCGCTGGCGTCACCATATTCATCGGTTTCATCATCACGACCGTACAAAGTGGGATCATCGAAACGCATATCTCCTCCTGCGTATTGTTGGCCAGTCGCGCCGGTGGGCGTTCAGGCCCAGGGAATTAAGACTGCTTGCGAAACGTCCCTGCTTTTCCTAACGGCGGGCGATTATAGCACGGCAGTTTCACCCGGCAGTATCGTGCATTCACCGGATATTTGCGAGAAAAATTTCAGGGAGGATGCGGAAGCCCTAATCTTCGAGAAAAGTTCAGGAGAAAGAATGGCGAAACTCAACCACGACATGCCGGGATCCGAGCCTCATTCGTAGGCGAGCGCGTCAATTGGGTCCTTCTGGGCCGCTTTGAACGCCGGATATAGGGCCCCGGCCATGGCCCCGGCTATCGCAATAAAGAAGGCGCGTACAATCCATCCCCGATCCACAACTACCTGCACCAACGGAAACTTCTGCGCCAGCCCAGCCCGCGCCGCCAGGCTGACCACCATGCCAACAACGATCCCTCCCAGCGCCAGCAGAAGAGTCTCCCTTAGCACCACATTGACGATGTAGAACCGCGAGGCGCCCATGGCCTTGAGGATGCCGATTTCGCGCGTCCTTTCCATTACCGCCGTGTACATCGCCTGGAAAATCACGATGAATCCGATGACCACAGAAATGCCCACCACGACGTCAATAAATGTAGAAAGGCCGGGATAATTGCTGGTCGTCATCATGGCAAGATATGCGGCCATGGACGTGGCGACATAATGCTCCATGCCGGGAACAGCCTTGATCTCGTCGATAACCGCATCCACATTCGCCGGATCATCAAGTTTGAGATAGAAGATGGTGGCCTTGTCCTTGGCGCCAACCAGATCCTGTAAGGTACTCAAAGGAACAAACTTACGACCTCCCTTGCCGCGCTCCACAATCCCACTGATGCGGAACTTGTTATTCAGGATCTCGATTGTGTCGCCCACCTTGGCATGCTTGGATTGCGCGAAAAGATCGTCTACCAGAACGTCGTAAGGCCCCGCAAAAGGGCCGCCCTTCAGGTAGTGGAATCCCGACGACATGCTTTCGTAGCTCGGCAGGTCAATGCCGCCGATAATCTCCAACGCCCCGCTGCTGGCGACTTGCGTGACGACGGGCGCGACGCTCACGACATGCGGCAACTTGGCCAGCACCGTACCGATCTTGATCGGCATGGGCGCCCCGCTAAAAGCGCCAATGAAGGAAGAGCCGGGAGGCCGCACCAGGATGTCGGCCCCGATGCCCGCAGTGCGGGTGCGGGAGTCCTGCATCATTCCCAGGCAGAGCCCGACAATCAACAGGATGAGCGTCACTTCCAACGCCACGGCCACGATGCTGATCAACGACCGGATCGGCCGATGCACCAGGTTCCCGACGATCATCCGATTCATCATGTCTTTTCGGGGAACTACTTGCCCCCGCTTCCCGCGATTGCGGCGTTAGTACCCAAAGCACCCGGATGGGCCGAACTCAGCCGTACGATCTCCGCTCCAGGAGGTTGTTCCAGCGCGAACTGATCGTCCGTCAGCGGGAGGTTCAATTCCAGTTTGAGAACGTGGAACGTGATGTCGTAATTCTCCCGCGGGCGCTCGATCTCGATGGTGGTCGGAAATGAGATTCCATTGAAGTCCTTGTAGTCCTGATAGCGCGCATCGGTTGCCACATTGCCCTGCATGTCGTAAATCCGCTGCCGATGCGGTAGCAGGTCCGTGCGGCTGAACTCAATGCGCCGCGAAAGGTACCAGCCCTTAGGACCCTGGTGAATGACCGCTACTTCATAATTGGGCTGTTCGACGCGATGTCTTTTCGAATCCAGCACCGTTTCATATCCGTTCTCAAGCACGGCAATGTCATCCGGAGCGATTTCGAGCAGCAGCATCGCGTTGTAAATGTATTGCGGACGCATGTTCTCCATGCGCTTGTCGGGCTGGTAGCTTGTCTCGTTATCGGGACCGATCACAAACTTGTTCCTGGGAGGAATCCAGAGCTTGAACTCCTTGCCATCGCTCACCATGTCAAATGCAGTAGTGCGAACCACCGGCAGCAACCCCTTCATGCGCAGCACATCGGGCTTGCGGGCCAGCACGTACCCCCGGATTTCCTTGTAATCGGTGATGCGCCCGTTCTTCGGATCGCCCGCCGAAGCGTCGATATCTACCGTCGCCTGCATGGACTGGACCCGCTCGGCCTGCGTGTTAACGTAGTCGATCAGGTCCTGCTGGGTGGCCGTCTTAAGGGGTGCGTTTGAGAGTTGGCGTTCGATCGGCCGGGTTCGGAAAAGACAGCCGGTCAACGGAAATGTGGCGGCTAACAAAGAAATAGAAAACAACCACCGGAAGTGAAGACGAAGCATTCCTGTCCTGATACCTGGAAGAATTGGCACTTAACTATCTGATTAGTATAAGTCATGGAAGGGTTCAGCGCTCTTGGTGGGTGGGCTCCGGCTCAAGTGTCACCTTGAGACGGACCATATTTGTTCATGCCGTAAGGCGGCGTAAGAGTGTAGCCCACGGCGCAACAGGGCGGAAAAGGTGTTTCCGCTCGCTAAAGGCATCCTCGGGCGCTGAAGCGCGAACCTATTTTCAGCGACTGCACGACCAAGGTCGTGCCCTTCCCTTTTTCCTGCGTTGACCGATCCCTTCTGCAACCTGGCAAGCCGTGAGTAAAAGCGGAGAATGAGAGAGCCGCGAAGCGGCGAAAGAAGGCTTTCCTCGCAGACGTCAATGAAGCGCGAGCGCCCGCCGGTAAGCGGCCACGTTGCGGTCATGTTCCGCGAGAGTGCTCGCAAAGCGATGGTGACCATTGCCATCGCTAACAAAGTAAAGGAACTTCGTGCTGTCAGGGTGCATTGCCGCTTCGAGTGCGCTCCGCCCGGGATTCGCGATCGGACCCAGCGGCAAGCCGGGGAAACGATACGTATTGTAAGGGGAGTTCACCGCCATATCGGCATGATGCAGGCTCCCCTGATAGGTGCCCAACAACTGTTCGGCATAGATCACGCTCGGGTCGGCATCGAGCGCCATTTTGTCCTTCAGCCGATTGTAGTAAACGCTGGCGACGCGCGGCCGCTCCTCCGGCGCCGCAGTTTCTTTCTCGACGATCGAAGCCATGGCGACGACTTTCTGGACGTCGACACCGGCTTGGGCCGGGATCAGCCCGATCTCATGCGCCACCTGCCGGAATTGATGAACCATCGCGCCCGCCATTTCTTCCAGAGTCTGCGTTCGCGTGAACTGGTAGGTATCAGGAAATAGATACCCTTCAAGCGACTTGGCCTCCGGTGCGATGTCCGAGATAAGCTGCGTTTGCGTCTCTGCAATATGGAGAAAATCCGCCGCCGATCCCAACTCGGCGTCCTCCATAGCCTTCGCAATGTCGAACATCGTGTAGCCTTCCGGGATTGTGACCACGTGGAAGTAAATGTCGCCGCGAGCGATGCGGTCGTAGACGTGGGGCAGCGTCGCCTCGCGCTCAAAAAGGTATTCGCCCGCTTTGAGCGCTCGCCTGCGGTGCGTGGCATGCCACAGCCGGAACGCCAGCTCGCTGCGAATGATGCCAGCCTTCTTCAATTCCAGGGCAATGCGGCGAGTCGAATAGCCGGGCCGCAGCATCACAAACTGCTGCCCCGCCAGCGTAACTGGAATATAGACCTGCCACGCCGCAAACCCCGCCACGGCCAGAACAGCAACCAGGAACAATGTGACCAGCGCGCGCAAGGTTTTAGTGTAGAGGTCTTTTCAGATTGTCACAAAGTGGCCAGAGTACAAGGCCGGAAGAACCGATGGCACAGGTTAGGGGGCTATATCGCGCGGGACGGCATTGAACTTTCGGTAACGGGTCAGGGTTGCTTCCGCTTTGCCCGCAACCTAAGGACTTATCCCAAATCTGATCGGCTAAACTTGGCTCGGAAACGCAAATCGCGCTCTTACGGCGGCAAACTCGGTCCGGATCAAACGTTTTCGACTATAGGTAAAAACGAAGATGCGGCGCGCGATGCGCCCCCCGAGAGCCAGGGAGCGCCACCTTCGTTTTAGCTGATCCAAACAACAGCAACAGTACGAAGGGTGAAAGCTTTATTCTTCCGCCGAGTTCAGGCAAGGTCGTAGCGATCAAGGTTCATTACCTTGTTCCAGGCAGCCGCGAAGTCCTTCACAAATGCTTCCTTCGAGTCGTCGCACGCATAGACTTCTGCGATTGCCCGCAGCTGCGAGTTCGAACCGAAGACAAGGTCAACGCGCGTGCCGGTCCAGTTGACTTTGCCCGTCGCGCGATCGCGCCCCTCATATACGCCTTCTGCGGAGGAGGGCTCCCACTTCGTATTCATGTCGAGCAGGTTGACGAAGAAATCATTCGTCAGCGTCTCGGGCCGCTTGGTGAAGACGCCGTGCTTCGACTGCCCGAAGTTCGCGTTCAAGGCGCGCATTCCGCCGACGAGGAGCGTCATCTCGGGAGCAGTCAGTGTCAGCAACTGCGCCCGATCCAACAGCAACTCCTCAGCCGACAGGACTTGTCCGGTTCGGAGATAGTTGCGGAACCCGTCAGCGACCGGCTCCATCACGGCAAACGAGTGCACGTCGGTCTGCTTCTGCGGAGCATCCGTGCGCCCCGGCGAGAACGGAATCCTCACTTTGTGCCCCGCTTTTTTCGCAGCTTCCTCAACCGCTGCGCAGCCGCCCAGCACGATCAGGTCAGCCAGCGAGACCTTCTTCCCCTTGTTCCCGTTCGACTGCATGCTGTTGAACTCCTTTTGGAGCGCCTCCAGCTTCTTGAGAGCCTTCGCCAGTGCGGCCGGTTGGTTTACTTCCCAGTCCTTTTGCGGCGCGAGACGAATGCGCGCCCCGTTCGCCCCACCGCGCTTGTCGGATCCGCGGAACGATGCCGCCGACGCCCAAGCCGTCGTCACCAGTTGGGAGATCGACAGCCCGGATGCGAGGATCTTGGCCTTCAGAGCAGCAATGTCCTTTTCCCCGATCAATTTATGATCCACGGCAGGAACCGGGTCTTGCCACAACTGGGGCTCCTTCGGAACGAGCGGGCCAAGGTACCGCGAGAGCGGCCCCATGTCGCGGTGCGTCAGCTTGAACCACGCCCGCGCAAACGCGTCTGCGAACCGATCCGGATGCTCGTAGAAGCGCCGTGCAATCTTTTCGTACGCAGGGTCGAATCGCAAGGAGAGATCCGTAGTCAGCATCGACGGCGCATGATGCATGGATGGATCGTGCGCATCCGGCACCGTACCGGCGCCGGCACCATTCTTCGGTGTCCACTGATGCGCGCCGGCCGGGCTTTTCGTCAGTTCCCATTCGTAATTGAACAGGTTCGCGAAGAAGTTGTTGCTCCACTTCGTGGGCGTCGTCGTCCAAGTCACTTCCAGGCCGCTGCCGATCGTGTCAGCACCACAACCTTTGCCAAATTTATTCTTCCATCCGAAGCCTTGATCCTCGATGGGGGCACCTTCTGGTTCCGCGCCTACATATTGAGCCGGAATGGCTGCGCCGTGAGTTTTGCCGAATGTATGGCCGCCGGCGATGAGCGCAACCGTCTCTTCGTCATTCATCGCCATGCGGGCGAACGTCTCCCGGATATCCCGTGCCGCAGCGATGGGATCCGGCTTCCCATTTGGCCCTTCCGGATTCACATAGATCAGACCCATTTGCACGGCCGCGAGCGGATTCGCAAGATCACGATCGCCGCTGTAGCGCTCGTCCGCGAGCCACTTGCCTTCAGGCCCCCAGAAAATATCCTCTTCGGGCTCCCAGACATCTTCGCGTCCGCCGCCAAAACCGAACGTCTTAAATCCCATGGACTCGAGCGCCACGTTGCCGGCGAGAATCATGAGGTCGGCCCAGGAGATTTTCCGCCCATACTTTTGCTTGATCGGCCAGAGTAGCCGGCGCGCCTTGTCGAGGTTCACGTTGTCGGGCCAGCTGTTGAGCGGCGCAAAGCGCTGCTGACCGGCTCCGGCCCCGCCGCGGCCGTCGCCGATGCGGTACGTGCCCGCGCTGTGCCACGCCATACGAATGAAAAGCGGACCATAGTGGCCAAAGTCGGCCGGCCACCAGTCCTGCGAGTCTGTCATCAAGGCATGCAGGTCCTTGATCACGGCATTCAGGTCGAGGCTCTTGAACTCTTTCGCGTAATTGAACTCCTTGCCCATCGGATCGGACAGCGGAGAATGCTGGTGCAGAACCTTCAGGTTCACTTGATTCGGCCACCAATCAACATTTGCGTAGGATTTGCGAGTGCCATGCGCTACTGGGCACCTCGATTCGGTTGCGGTGTTTTTTTCCTTAGCTTCGGGAACAACGCTCCCCGATGAATTTGCGAGTGTGTTTTCCATAATGTTTTTCGTCCTTCCAATCTCGTCTGGTACCGCATGAAGAAACTATTTCTTGGTGCTGCAGCGGCGACAGAGGCCAAAAACCTCGATCAATGGCTGCGTCAGATCAAAGCCATCCGGCACGTGCCGGGATAGCCGCTTGAAATCGATGAACTCACCTTCGATGTCCTGCACCGATTTGCAGCGGGAGCAGACCAGATGGTGATGCGGTTTGAGGTTGCCGTCCACGCGCAGCGTGGTCGCATGAGGGCTGACCTCGCGCAGCATCCCGCACTCGATGAAAAGCCGCAGGTTGTTGTAGACCGTAGCCACAGAAATGGACGGAATGCGGCGCCGCACCGTGGCGTAAACGTCTTCAGGGGAATAGTGTCCATGGGATGCTATGACGGCCTCATAGACCACCTGTCGCTGGTGCGTGACCGCCAAACCGTGCTTCGCGGCCAGCTCACGAAACTGCTCATGGGTAAAGCGCATGATTATCGGATAAGAACGAGTATAAAACGATAAATAGAAGTGTCAACCGAAATCTTTCCTTTGACCTCGAGAGGGCCGTCGGCCGCATGAGCGGACTGTGGCACAGCTACCGCACCGGCATCGGAACCCGCTTCTGGATGGATCCTCGGCGATACGGAAGCTTTCTTTCACTACTTGGTTGCAAGGTTAACCCGCGGGAAACCCACCGGCACTGGCACTGGATTTCGGGGGGTCGCGCTGACGCTGAGTTCCTGCGAATCCTGATTCCTACTCCCGCCGCGTCGGTTACTCTCCCAGCCAATCCGCGTACGGCTTCATCGACTCCACGTGATCGCAGACAATCTTGATCGCGCCCGTGATCGGAATCGCCAGCACCAAACCCACGGCTCCCCAGATCGCTCCCCAAAACAGCAACGCAATCGTCACCGCCAGCGGGTTCAGGCGCAACCGGCTGCCCAGCAGTTTGGGATAGAGCACGTTAAGCGCGAACAAATGCATCCCAACCACGCAAATCACCACGATGATCAGGTCTCCCGCCTCAAGTTGTCCCAGCCCCACCATGATTGGCGGAATCATCGCCAAGACGATGCCCAGATAAGGCACCAGGCTGAGAAAGCCGCTGAGGAATCCCACGAAATAAAAGAACGGAACGTGCAGCAACCCGAAAATCCCGACGCTCACCACCGAGATCAGCAGCCCAATGAGCAGGTTCCCAACGATGAAGCTCTGCAACATCTTGCCGATCAGCCCCAGCGTTACGAACGCCGTGTGCCGGTGATGTAAGGGGAACAGCATTACCGTAGCTGACCGGGCATGGCTGTGCCACGTCAGCAGAAAGTAGGTAAGAAATGGAACGAACGACACTGCCAGCAAAACGTCAGTCACTGTGCCCGCACCGTGCGTAAGCAGGTCGGACCAGCTGGTCACCTGCCGCACCGCAACCACGTTGGGCGCGCCGGGTCCCTCGTCGTTCACGACTTCACCGGTTTTCTCGATCCGCTCCGCTTGTTGCCGCACTGGCTGCAGGATGGACCGAATCTTCGCCGAGTACTTGGGAACATTGTCGGCAAACACAACGGCTTCCGTATACGAGGCGACCGTAATGCCATAAAGTACGGCCAGCAGCAACACGAGGCTGATGAGCGCCGCGACCGCCCGCGGCAGGTGAAAATGCTCCAGCGCCTGCACCACTGGCGAGAGCGTAAAGCTGAGCAGAATGGCAAGGAAAAGCACCGCCAGCACCGATTCACCGTAGTAGGCAAACAGAATGATCAGCCCGATGCCAAGCAAGGTCAGCGACCAGTGATGGCGGCGGGTTGTTTCGGCAGTTTCCATCGAACTACTGGCCAATTATTCTGCATCACCCAAGCGCGAATTGCACGAAGGAAACTCAGGAGAGTCAAATGTCAGAATGTCAGAAGTCAAATTGAAGAAGCAAAGCCATACTGCGGATTTCAGCTAATCACTGCCTGCCCTCCGACACGAACAAACTCGATTCCTGATAGTAGGCCGTGTAGGCGTATGATCGCTGGTCGTCGGTGACGAAGATCTCCCGCAACGACAGGAGTCCCGTGCGGTCGGCCGGCGCGAGCTCCTTGAAGAGCTTCCGCTTCCCACTCACGAGATCGACACTGTCGACCCGGTAGGGAATCTCCGCGCGGCGATAGGCCAGCACCGACCGACCGTCCGCGCTCCACTGGACGACAATGTCCACATCCGCGAGCGTCGGCACCGGCCGTGGGTCTCCACCGGCGATCGGGTATACCGAATATTTCCCGTCCAGCCCCCGCGCCAGAACCAGCTTCCCGTCCAGGGAGAGCAATCCGTCTCGCGTGCCTTCCGGAGTCACCGGCCGGGGGGAGCCCCCACTAAGTTCTTGCACGTAGAAGCGCGCGCCTTTCCCGGGCTCATTGCCTCCAATCAGCACGCTCTTGCCATCCCGAAACCACTGGACAGTCGTGTAAGTCTCGATCTCACCTCGTTCGAGCTGCCGTGTATCCCCGGCTCCAATGGGATAAATCAAAAGCTTGGGCGGATGCGACTGCACAACCGCCAACACCCACCTGCCGTCGGCGGACAAGTCTGCGGCCCACCCGTCGCCGAGTCGCACCACGGGCGAGCCGTCGGTTTTGCGCACGCACGCGGCGTAATTGGTTCCAAGCGCAGTTTCGGCGAACAGAAGCGTTTGTCCGTCCTGAGAAAGCGCCCGCGCGTGCGAGGTGTTGAGCCACGAAAGGTCGCGATCTTCGGCAGCGGCGTCTGTGTGGACCACGGCTGCGTAGCGGAAGTCCGTGCGGGTTACCAGCCACCTTCCGTCGCGCGCCATGTCCTGGATGTTGATCCCCCCCGGCGCCTGATAGGCGATGCGCCTCTTACCCCCCAACGTCACGGCGTAGACGGTGAAGCTGCCGCCGCTCTGGCTCGCCGAAAAAAGGACTTCCTTGCCATCCGGTGACCACGCCAGTCCGCGTGCGCTCCAGTAGCCGTCTGAAAGCACGGTGTTGTTTCCCGCGAGATCCACCGTGTTCACCGAGCCACGGTCATCCCACTTTCGCGGATGCTCGAAATAGGCGATCCGATCCCCTCGGGGCGAGATGCGCACGTCGCTCATGAAACCGCTGACCTCGCGGAGTGGGTGGCCGATCGGATACTCGAGCCGATCCTTGCCCCCTACCTCGCGGATGATGGCAAGCTGCGATCCGTCCGGCGACCAATCGGCCTGCCGCACGCCCTCCTGTATCTCCCGCGGCGCACCGCCGTCGAGGTTCATTCGCGCGAGCGTGCCGGTGAAGAGCCGATACGAAAGGTAATGGGCATTAAGCAGGACGGCGAGCTCTCCTTTCGACGAGACCGCAAGCAGGTGCATGCCGCGCGGACCCAGCGGTTGCGGCTCGGGATAGTCGGGACGCACCGTAAAGATCTGGGGCGTATTGCCCCAAGGCGCGGCGCTGTACACCACTGTGTTCTCGCCCGCGAAGGCGGCCTGGAAGATGGCCTCGTGGCGAAAGTTCAGTTGGTGGAAGGCGAGTGCCTCGGCTTGGCGGCCCGCGCGTGATGCGAGCAGCGCCAGCGCCGCCGCAGCAACCACAGCAAACACCGCTGCCAGAATCCATCCGGCCCGCCGCCGCAGCGTTCGCCATGTGGCCGGCGTAATCCGTGCACCGCTCATGGCGCCCGTCTGCGAGCCGCCCTCCGCGATCCACCGCAGCTCTTTCCACAGATCGCCCGCCGATTGCCATCGCTCGTCCGGGTCCTTCGCCAGGCAAACCTCGATGGTGCGATCCAGTGCCGGCGGCGTCAGGGGCTGCAGGTTTCGGATCGGCGCCGGCGACTTCTCCAGAATGGCCGAGGCCACACTGAACTGGCTCTTGCCCTGAAAGGCTCGGCTTCCGGTCACCATTTCGTACAACACCGCGCCCAGCGAAAAAATGTCGCTGCGCCCGTCCACTTCTTTCCCTTCCACCTGCTCGGGCGACATGTAGGGAACAGTTCCGACGATCATGCCGTGCTGCGTCATCGGCGTGGCCAGCGGCGTCATCTCCGTCAGAGTTTCGCCGCCAGCCAACGTTGTCTCCGCTTTCGCCAAGCCGAAGTCGAGCAACTTCGCTCCGGTCTGGGTCAGCATGATGTTGCCCGGCTTCAGATCGCGATGCGTCACACCGTTGCGGTGAGCCTTGTCGAGCGCGCTCGCAATCTGCGCTCCGTAGGCAAGCACCTGCGCCACCGGCAACGGTCCCTTCTCCAGTCGCCCCGCCAGCGTCTGCCCTTCCAGAAATTCCATGACGATGAAGTCGGCGCCGTCCTTCCGGCCGATGTCATACAGAGTGCAAATGTTGGGATGATTCAGGCTGGAGATAACTTTGGCTTCGCGCTCAAAGCGCTGACGGCGCACCGCGTCGCCCGAGAGATCTGCCGGAAGAATCTTGATCGCCACCGAACGGGCCAGGCGTGTATCTCGCGCCCGATACACTTCCCCCATCCCGCCCGCGCCGAGCGGCGCGACGATCTCATAGGGACCCAGTTTTGTGCCGCTCGTCAAGCCCATGAATGTGGCGGATTATAGACGAATCGACATTACGATGCGCCCGCAGATTTGCCGGCGCCTTCTGGTCCCGTCTCTACTAGAAGCCTTGACTCTCCCCCTCCGCCCATCCATCATCGTTCAATGCCCATGCCGCGCCGGGTTCTAGCCCTTGATGTCGGCTCAAGACGCATCGGCGTCGCCGTTTCCGATCCGCTGGGCATCACCGCCCAGGGCCTTGAAACCATCCAGCGCCAGAACAAACGCAAGGATTGGGAAGCGTTGGGCGCGGTCTTAAAGAAATATGAAGTAAGTGAGATCGTCGTAGGTCTGCCGTTGCGCCTGAGCGGAGCCGAAGGCACGCAGTCAGAAAAAATGCGCATCTTCGCCGGCGAACTGCACGCTCAGTTTGGCTTGCCTGTCCACCTGTGGGACGAGCGTTGGACCTCAACCGAAGCCAACCGCCTGCTGCGGGAAACGAACCTCTCCATCGAAAAGCGCGGCAAAGCCGTCGACCGCATGGCCGCCATTCTTATCCTCCAAGCGTGGCTCGAAGCCCGCAGTTCGGCATTCCCGCGCGCCGATGAGGTAGCAGAGTAACGTGGAAACAAAGCGGCTCGATGGAATGGAGTGTAGCGCCGGCACCGTGCTTCCACAGCCAGCTTAGGACTTCGATTCCGCGTGGGCCATCGGTACCGCATGTTCGTGACTATGCCCGGGGTCCTGCCCCAAGCCTCCATAGCGGCGTTCGCGCTTCTGGTACTCTTCGATGCCCTCGAGTAGATGGGTACCGCGGAAATCGGGCCAAAGCGTCTGCGTGACGTAGATTTCCGCGTATGCGAGTTGCCACAACAGGAAGTTGCTCAACCGCATTTCACCGCTGGTCCGTACCACCAGGTCGGGATCAGGCAGGTCGCGCGTGTACAGGTTCTCGCTGATCGCCTGCTCGGTAACTTCCAGATGATCGAGCCCGCCATTGCGGGCCGCAGCTTCCGCCAGCGAGCGGAACGCATCCACGATTTCGCTGCGCGCGCTGTAGTTGAGCGCCAGCGTGAGAATCATTCCGGTATTCGAGTCGGTAGCTTCGCTGGCTTCAGCCATCTCGCGCTGCACCACCGGAGGCAATTCATGTTTGCGCCCGATATACCGCAGGCGGATGTTGTTCTCATTAAGCGTCCTGATTTCCGCTTTCAGGTAGCGGCAGAGCAGGCGCATCAGGAAATCCACCTCGGTCTTGGGGCGTTTCCTCCAGTTCTCTTCCGAGAAAGCGTAGAGGGTGAGCGCGGGAATCCCGATGCGGGCAGCGGTTTCAACGGTGGAGCGGACGGAGGTGACACCAGCGCGATGTCCGGCAACGCGCGGCATATGACGGCGGCGGGCCCAACGCCCGTTTCCGTCCATGATGATGGCGATATGCTGGGGCAGACGCGCCGGATCAAGCCGCAGGAAAACTTCCGATTCCTTGCGGTTCATGCCCGGCGGAACCGTGTGTCGCAAAGGAACCTCTCGAAGTCGAAGCTAACACAGGCAATTGGCGAGCGCAATGCAAAGGGGACCCTGGGGAGCGCTGAATACGGGGCTGTTACTCCAAAGCAAGGTGGAACTCTCCGCTCCCTATCTTGCTTCCTCCGGATAAATCGACAGCATCACTCGTTCTGTGTATCGAATCAACGTCAACTCGCAGCGCACGCCAACCTGTGCATCGGTGAGCAACCGGTGCAAATCGTCCACGCCGGCTACAGGTTTCTCGTCCAACGCCACAATTACGTCGCTTTCGCGGACGCCTGCCCTGCGCGCAGGGCTGTTGGGCTCGACTCCGACCACGACGACTCCCGTTTCTTTGGGGAGGTTATAGAAGCGCACCACGCGGCGATGAATCGGGACGGTCTGGGCGGAGACTCCGATAGAGCTGCGCCGGATGCGGCCATCGCGCAGGAGCCGGCTAGCCACGAATTTCGCCGTGTTGATGCCGATCGCGAAGCAGATCCCTTGAGCGGGCAAGATGGTTGCCGTGTTCACGCCGATCACCTGCCCTTGCGAGTTGACTAACGGACCTCCGGAGTTGCCGGGATTGAGGGCAGCGTCGGTCTGGATTACGTCTTCGATCAGCCGTCCGGAGTAGGAGCGCAGCGAGCGCCCCAGCGCACTGATCACCCCCGCGGTCACGGTCGACTGAAACCCATAGGGATTGCCGATGGCAATGGCCAGCTGGCCAGCTCGGAGTTGTTGCGAGTCCCCGAGTTCGGCGGGTCGCAGGTTGGGCGCGTCCAGGCGGATTACGGCAAGGTCGGTGGCAGGATCATCGCCGATTGTGTGCGCCGGCACACGACGGCCGTCGGAGAACGTGATTCCGATGCGCGTCGCGTCGTGGACGACGTGGCTGTTGGTAAGAATCAGTCCGTCGGGCGTGAAGACGAAACCGGAACCTCCTCCACGGCGCTCGCTCGGCTCGCCAGAACGGCTTCGCCCAGTGACCTGATGGACTTCCACGTTGACAACCGAAGGGCTGATTTTCTCGACGGCCGCAGTGACGGCTCGCGAGTAGGTGTCGAGTAGGAAGGTGTCAGAAGGCTTAGCCGCATCGCCCGCGAGCGGCTCGGGTGGCAGGCCAGCAGTTAGGCCCGCGGAGCTGGAAATAAGGTCGGCGGAAAATGAATCAAGGCGCATGCAGAATAGATGTTGGGGCGGTGCCTTGGATTCGGGGAGCCCCGTCCCGCCTTACGAGGCCAGTTCGCCAATCTCTGGCAGCCGCAGGTTGCACTTCGTCAGCGCTTTGGTGAGTGCCTCTTCGATCAGGTGCTCGTCGCAGTTCTTGGAGATAGCGATTTCGCTGACCAGAAGATAACGGGCGCGCTCCAACATTTTCTTTTCGCGGAACGACAACGACTTCTCCTGGGCCAACGTCAGCAGACTTTTCAGCACCGCCGCTACGTCGGCCAGCGCCCCGGTGCGCATCCGCTCGGAATTTTCCCGGAAGCGGTCTTTCCAGTCGGCAGCGCTGATACATTGACCGGAGGAGAGATATTCGACTATCTTCTGTACCTCGCCATTGCGCACGACCGGGCGGATCCCGACGTTGCCCACGTTGTGAAATGGAATCCGCACCTTGAGATTGCTGGCAGCAATACTGAGCACGTAAAACTTTTCGACCTGGGCACCCACGGTCAGGCTGGCAATCTGCTCGACAACCCCGACACCATGATTGGGATAGACGACCTTGTCGCCAATGTGGAAAACGTGGCCGTTATTCATCGAGGAGGCCCCCGCCGCCGGGGGTAGAAGACACTTTAGAGTCTAGCCGACCCGCATGGCCAAAGCAAATCGGCGTACCTCGCCCTGAAACAGGCCGCTTCGTCGCATGCGCAGGCGCTTGATACTCACCCCTCCACCCCCACCCCTCCCCCCCCCCCCCCCCGGTATAATGGAATCAATACTTTAGCGGAAAATTCCCCGCAAAGTATTGAACATGGATAAGTTACAGCAAAGTCTTGAACGCGTGGCATTTAGCAAGTTCTCGATCTAGAAGAACCTTCCAATCACCGCCTTGGGAGATGCTCTCGATGAGAGAGGAATTTATAATTATGTGCACCGCCTCATCCCGGAATCAAGAATTTTCGGGAAAATCAGACGTTTTGCCGGGGGGCATAATTCCCATTCTGGCGAAGCGCTGGAGGCACTACCCCCACCAAGAGAAGGCTTGAGTTGAGCCACCGGCCATTCAGCGAGCTCAAGGCGGGGGCAATGTCGGCGGGACGCCGGCGCTACCCGCTTCCGGCGCTGTTCGGGAATGCGTGGTTCGGGCCGAATCGCCATCCGGTCGCGCCCTAGCGGTTATAATTGCCCTCGCGCCTTTCGCAAGACCTCATGACCGAACAAATCAAGAAAAAGCTTCAGGAAGAACTGAACACGCTTGAGCGGGAGCTCGCCTACGACATTCCACGCGAACTGAAGAAGGCGGCCGCTCTCGGCGACCTGAGCGAAAATGCCGAGTATCACATGGCCAAGCAGCGCCAGGAGTTCCTGAAGGCGCGCGTTCGTCAGTTGGGTCAACGCCTCTCCGAACTGTCGCTCATCAACATGAACAACATCCCCAAAGACAAAGTGGGATTGGGTTCGACTGTAAAGGTTTTCGATAGCGCGAAAAACGAAGAGATGGAATATCAGCTGGTGACGAGCGAGGAATCGGACGTAGCCGCAGGCAAGATCTCAACCAACTCGCCCATTGGCCGCGCCCTGCTCAACAAGAAAGTGGGCGACAGCGCGGTGGTGGTAACGCCCGCGGGCAATCGCGAAATGGAGATCCTGAAACTCTCGACCATCCACGACCTGGCGGAACTGGGAGGCGAAGCAGGATCGAAATGATTCGCTTCCGTTGGATATGTCGTAATTTTATGGATATGAGTGGTGCAGCATGAGTTGGACTAACAGCGTGGGCCGCGCCTGCGGTGTTCTGCTCGATGCCATCGTCCGACTGCTCGCCCTTTCCCGCATCAATCCCAACGTCCTCACGCTGATGGGGCTGGTTGTGAACACCTACGCTGCGTTCTTGTTCGGCTACGCCAACGGAGACAACCAGCGCCGCCTGTTCTTCTATGCAGGATTGGTCATCATCGGCAGCGGATTCTTTGACTTGGTCGATGGCCGCGTGGCGCGCGCCTCGAATCGTGTAACTCGCTTCGGCGCGTTTTTCGATTCCGTCGTTGACCGTTATAGCGACGCATCGCTTTTCTTCGGACTGCTGGTTTACTACGCCCGCGGCAACCGGTTCTTCTACGTCGTGCTGACCGCGCTCGTCATGATTAGCTCGATTATGGTGAGTTATGCCCGCGCCCGCGCTGAATCGATCATCGGCACCTGCCGCGTGGGATTTCTGGAGCGCCCCGAACGCCTCGTGCTGCTGATCATCGGCGCGCTGTTCAACGTGATGGCGCCCGCTCTCTGGGTGATCGCCGTCCTCTCGACCATCACCGTGGTCCACCGCATTGTCTACACCTGGCAGCGCACGCGGGAGATGGACGCTGCCGCTGCCGGCCGCGCCGCGTAGGCCGAGAGCGCAAACTCAAACCCCGGCCAGCTTCCTCTTTGGTATGCTTGTCGCCAGGGTGAGGAGCATATCGGATGAGTTGGGCGCGGGCACATTGGATTGTGGGAGTGCTGACCCTGCTCATTTTCCCTCTGACAGGTCAGTATATGCGGCATGTAGCCGCTGTTCCTCATTTAGACAGCGTCCCTCGGCTGATCTTCCGTTCCCGGCATTTGCTCATACTGACGGTAGCGGTTGCCAATCTTGCCTTGTCGAACAGTGAACCCTTCCATCGCGCCCAGAAAGCGGCGTCTTTGCTGATTATGCTTTCTCCCATTTCCCTGATCGCGGCCTTCTTTATCGATCCCGCGAGAGGACTCCACAGCAGTACGATTTTTCGACTTGCAATGTATGCGCTGTGGATCGCGGGGCTCCTGCCGGCGATCGTCAACTGGCCTCGAAGAAAAGAGACGGTCCCTTCCCGGATGCTAGACTAGACGCCGAAATTCCCTGTGGGGTTTGAACTTGCCAAGCAACCCAATTCTGGTAGTGCACGGCGGCGCGTGGGCCATACCTGACGACATGGTCGAGGCGCATTTGAATGGAGTGCGCAACGCTGCGTCCGCGGGCTGGCATGTGCTTGAGCGCGGCGGCTCGGCGCTCGACGCGGTGGAAGAGGCCGTGGTGGCGCTCGAAGACGACGAAACCTTCGACGCCGGCCGCGGCAGCTTTCTCAATCGTGACGGCAAGGTGCAGCTCGATGCCTTCATCATGGACGGCGCCACGCTCCGCGGCGGTGGCGTGGGCTGCGTCGAGCGGCTGCGCAACCCGGTGCGTGCCGCGCGCAAGATCCTGAGCGATAGCACCCACGTCTATTATGTTGCCGAGGGCGCCGAGCGGTTTGCCGCCGAGAACGGCATTGAACTTTGCCGCAACGAAGACCTGATCATTCCCCGCGAAGTCGAGCGCTTGCGCGAATATCAGGCGCAAGGCACGAATCACGGCAACGACCTGTTCGCACCCGAGATTTCACACGATACTGTGGGCGCCGTTGCGCTCGATCGCGACGGCAACATCGCGGCCTCGACTTCGACGGGCGGAACTTTGAATAAAGATCCCGGCCGCCTCGGCGATTCCTCGCTGATTGGCTGCGGCTGCTATGCCGATAATACGAGCGCCGCCGCTTCAACGACCGGCTGGGGCGAGCCAATCATGAAACTCGTGCTAGCAAAATGGGCCGCGGACCGCGTCGCTGCGGGCAATCTGCCGCAATGGGTTGCGCAGGAGGCGATGAACTATCTGAAGCAACGCCTCAACGGGCATGGAGGAATTATTCTGCTCGATGCTCAGGGCCGCTTCGGACTCGCCCACAACACGCCGCGCATGGCCTGGGCGATTCGCACGACAGAAAAGCTGGAAGCGGGCACCGAGCGTTGAGCGCTTTCACCCCGAGAGCCTAAGGCCTAGAACTCCACATGCAGCCGGAATGACGGCACCACGACCGGTCCGCGGTCCTGGTTGTATCCGGGATTGTTGATGTGCTGCACGCCGGGCGCGAGGTAAAGGCCGCGCCAGAGGTGTGCGGTGTAGTAGGTCTCAAAGATGGTTTCGCGCCCGTAATTCAAATTGTTGGTGCGGCCGGAGTTCGCATCGCCATCACCGAGCAGGAAGCCGAGGCCTCCCAGTCGCAGATACTCCTGATGATCCTTGCAGATTCCGTTGGTGACGACCGCAACGCCCGCGCGATCGTAACGACGATGCCACCACGCGCCGCGTGCGCCTAAGCCGGTCGCGAATGTCTGATCTACTTCAGTGTAGGCAAACGATTCGGTCTTGCCGTTATCCCAGCCGAAGCGGGCAAAGGCTGTCAAGTTGCGCGCAAGTTCCTGTTCCACGTTTACGCCAAAACCGTATTTGCGGGTAATGTGCCAGGGATGATTGGTAATGTCGGGCACGGTAACCAGACCCTGCTCATATTGGGCAACCGCCTCGCGATAAATTCCCATGTTCGCGTTGTTCGTGTAAGCCAGTAGCCGAACCACCCCTGCTTTTTTAGGAATGAAACCGCGACGTAACTCGTATTCATAATTCTCCGCATGCACCTGCCATGGCCGCCACACCAAATCAATGCCATTGGCGATCTTGGGCATAAGTGCCTCGGCGAAGCGGAATCCCCAGTTACGGTCCTCGTAGTCGGCGGTTAGGCCAACCGTGTAACCGCGCGTGTCAGCCGCGTAATCATAAGCGCCGTTGTTGTCGGTGGTCCAGTTGATGAACTGGAGATGCGTGTCGGACCCGACGGAATTGACGTCGAAGAAATCCGGCATGCTGAACTTGCCGAAACGAATCTCCAGGCGGCGTCGAGGAAGCTCTTCGAACAGCGAGAAAAAGTTGCGCTCGTTCTCGATCTTGTCTTTGCTGAGCGCAAAAACCTTATGGATCTCGCCCCGGCCGAGGTAAGGAGTTTTGCTTAACAACGGATTGCGGACAATGTCGAGATCGGTATTCCCAGCCAGGCCAAATCCCTGTGTGAGCGCGTCGCCGCCCGCTTCTTCAATGTCAACTAGCAACTCGGTCGAGTTGTTGAGGCGCACACCGGTGTAAAGCGTCAGCACGCGCGACGTGGCCTTCTCATAGTTGGGGCTTAGACTATGCGTGCCGCTGTATAAAGCGTGGAACGGAGGATGAGTCTGAAAGATGAAATTTGCCTGCCCCGAGAGCCAGAAGCGCGTGTCCCTGAAGTGAGGGGACATCGCGGGAGTATCGTCACTGGCTGGTGGATCAGGAGGATCCGCGGCTCTCGGGGCATCGGGTGCCTGCGTTTGGGAAGCGGGCTGAGCGTTCGTCGAAGACGGTGTGTCGTTCACCGTAAGTATTTGCGGCGCCTGCGCCAAGGCGAATTGTGCACCCATCATGACGATACAAAGCGCAAGAGCGGAGGCGAAAACTGCGCGGGCGGACAGGGGCGCGAAGGGGGGGACGGCGCGGCCGAAAAGAATGCCCGTAATATTGAAAATGAATTTCATTTTCATGCACATGTCGACAGCGTAAGTGCGCCCATGGGCGCACTTCAACTTCATGCATCACGGCTGCTTGTGATTTGAATCACTCGGCAACCCCAAACGATGGCCCCCGAGCCGTTTGCTTTGACTTCCAACCCGCCAGGTTAATGTCAGTCTAGCACAAGGACTTAACTATGGTTAATGCCGAATCCAGCAGTGTTGCCACGCGCATCCACCATAGGTTATGCAAATTGCATTACAGGGACATTACACTCCGTGGAGCACATTTGCATGCGGCGATTGTGGCTTTCATCCTGATTGCGCTGGTGGCGGTTTACGGAGTGAACGGCCCTACCAAGGCAGCGGAGCAGACTTTCGGGCCGGTGCCGGAAAGCTGTCGAATACCGGCGGTACGCGCCGGCGCAGAGCATTCGAGCCAAAAAATAAAAGGACAGCCCGGAGCCCCCCAAGGCCGTCCTAATAAACCCTCCCGGTTAGAAGGGCAACTGTCGCTAAGATAGTGACCCGACGTTGCAGCAGTGTTGCGACATTATGAAATTCCCATGAATTTGCGCCAGAACGGGCCGTACATTCGCGGCGGCAGCGGGCGAAGGCGCTGGCAAGCTATCACTTACAGCCATGGTCGGAGATCACATATTACTGTGATTGGCCGCGCTGCCGGCCTCCCCGCAGCCGCTGCTATATTGAGTGAATACGAATTGATCGATTGACTAGTCTGTGGAGGGTCTATGGCCCGCAAAACCGAGCAATCGCGCAAGCTGCAAAAACGCGCGGAACAACTGATTCCAGGAGGAGTGAATTCGCCCGTGCGTGCTTTCCGGGCCGTGGGAGGCGACCCCCTATACGTTGTTCGCGGACAGGGGTCCCACATCTGGGATGCCGACGGCAACGAATACGTGGATTACATCGGCTCGTGGGGTCCGCTCATTCTGGGGCACGCCGCCCCGACCGTGATCGAAGCGGTGATTTCGGCGGCGCGCAGCGGCACCAGCTTTGGAGCGTCCACGCCGACCGAAGCCGACTTAGCCGAGCTGGTCATTTCCGCCTTCCCCCACATGCAGAAAGTGCGCTTTGTCAGCTCCGGGACCGAAGCCACCATGTCGGCCATCCGGTTGGCCCGCGCCTACACCAAGCGCAAGTACATCGTGAAGTTTGAGGGCTGCTACCACGGCCATGCCGACGCGCTGCTGGTGAAAGCCGGATCGGGCGTGGCCACGCTGGGCATTCCCGGCTCGGCCGGCGTGCCCGAGGAGTTTACGCAATTCACGCTTGCTTTGCCGTTTAACGACACCGATGTGCTCGAGCAAACGTTCAAGAAGTTCAGGCATCAGATCGCCTGCGTCATCGTTGAGCCAGTCGTGGGCAACATGGGATGCGTGCCTCCGGCCCGCGGATATCTCGAGGCGCTGCGTGCGATTACCTCGCGCGACAAAGCCCTGCTGATTTTTGACGAAGTGATGACGGGCTTCCGCCTGGCGTTCGGCGGAGCGCAGGAGTTATTTGCCATCCAGCCCGACCTTACAACCATGGGCAAAATCATCGGCGGCGGTTTGCCCGTGGGAGCCTACGGCGGTGCGAGCGAAATCATGGACCTGGTGGCTCCGCTCGGGCCCGTGTACCAGGCCGGCACGCTGTCGGGAAATCCGCTGGCCATGGCTGCAGGGTACGCAACGCTGCGCTACCTGCGCGAGCACAAAGATGTGTATGCCAAGCTCGACAAACTCAGCGCGGAGGTAGTTGCGGGCGTGGACGCCGTGGCCAAAGATGCTGGTGTCACATTGTGCCACAATCGCGTGGGCTCGATGTTTACCTGGTTCTTCACACCCGGCCCGGTCACAGACTGGACTTCCGCCGCCAAAAGCGACACCGAAGCCTTTGGCCGCTTCTTCCGCAGCATGCTGGAGAACGGGATCTATCTGCCGCCCTCACAGTTTGAAGCGGCCTTCATCGGCGCCGCGCACACCGAGCATGACGTGCAGCAGACGATCGCAGCGGCGAAGCAGGCGTTTGCAACGGTGACAGCGTAGAGAAAGAAATGGTCATCGATCAGCGCATCGGCTGGATGACTGAACGCGGGACGGCGCGGAGGCTATGACTTGGCGCGCCGTTTGCCACCGTGTGAAGATGACTTTCGCTTTACCCGTTTCGCGTCTTTTCCGGCCGATCCCGCCCTCACCGCCCGTTTCTGCGTGCGCCGCGCCCCCGGAACCTTGCCGATTCGAGGATCGCGGGCAATGATGAGCTCGCATGCCCGCAGCGCCGCCTCCTCAAAGTCCGGCGCGTCCGCCGGAAGGACTTGCCACCCTGTTACTTCTTTTCCCAGGACTTGAATCGACCGCATATTCAGAAGCTCGCGGCGAAGACTCGCATGGTGTTCCGCGGTCGTAGCCAACCAAACCCCGTTGTCCTGGGTTCCGTCGTGCTTGTCGCGTAGGATGAGCACAATCTTACTCTCGACATAGACCGCGAGGCACCCGAACATTGGACGAGTCCAAGGCGCGAGCGGAGCGATCGCGTCCAGTACGAACTCATACGGAGGGGCTTTGCGCCGCTTGCCCACGAACAGGGATTCGTCCGAAGGGAGAACGTCGGCTTTGCGGCGAGGTTTCCGCATAAAGACTTAAGACTTATTCAAGTGAGCGTAAACGATAGCGCGCAATTGTCGAAGCGACAGACGAAGCAACCGCCCTGTCTGTCTTCTTACGGAGCGTTTCCCATCGCGCTCGCCGGCAGCTTGAAGTCCACGCCCGCGGCGTCGTTGGCCTTCTCCGTGGCCGCAAGGTCGAGATCGGCCAGTTGGACCTTGCGCGTGTGCTCGTCGTCGAAATCAAACAGGGCGTCGCCTAAGATCGCATAGTTCACGACTGCAGCATGATGGCCGTCCTTATATACCAGCACCGTGGCGGGTTGTGGGGTCACAGGCTCGGGTGGCTCGGCAGCCTGGGCCTGATCCTCGTCAGCGGGAGGTCCGCTGTAAGCGTCGTCGCTGGCGGGCCCGCTCCGGTTGCTCGCTACCTGCCCTGGGCCGTAAGCAAAAGTCGGTTCACCGGCGGCCGTTTCCTCCGGCGTGCCCTCGTTTTCGTCCGGCTCGTACCCAATCGCGTAGGGAATGTAGACGGGCACGGCAACTGGATACAAGGAATCGTCGTCGCTCCGGTGGTGACGGTACTCGGGCGCGAATGGCGGCCTGATTTCGGACGGAACCTGTTGGGGTGTCAGAAAAGGGATTGCGCAACAATTGCCGAGGAAAGGCTGCGCGGCGTTCGCAAATCCATTGGGTCCGAGCGAAGCCAGACCGGCGCGGCCGCTGGACGCGGGGTTGCCAGCAATGCCGACGGGAGTGTATGGAGATGGGCTACCCTGAACCTGCGCAGCAAGAGGCAAACAGGCGAGCGAAAGAGTCAGAAAAAGGCCAAGCTGCAAATAAGGTCGAGTTTTCGCCAGCATGGGCGGTCTCCCGAGCCGCGGTTCGAGCATACTTCGCCCTACCCCATTAGAACTCAATCGCCGGAAAAACCTGCGTAAAAAATGGTCAGGAGGGTGGCACCAAAGTGTCGTACCCGGAAAAATATCGCGATCGAGGGAACCACGGTTCAAGCGGCGGTAAGCGGCGCCCGAACTGACATTTTGCGCAGTTCCAGGATGCGGTGACGGACGTAGCCATCCTCGGTGAGATGCGAAGATGCCACCGCCTTCCGCGTGGAGGCTACCATCTGGTCAAGCGGGCGGCGGTTGGGAAAGTGCGGGTCAAGCTCCCGGCAGAACTCGCACGGACGGCTCGACCGCGTGTCAAATCGTTTCACGACGGCTGGATCAATGTGTTCCACGAAGAGGCTCCTTGTGACGATCTAAGGTTCTTGGCGCACACTGCGGTCTCTGTCTGTAGTCTGATTCAAGCCCGATGGTTGAACAGGAGATTCTACTACAGGGAGCACATCCACAGGGAGCACATCCACAACAGCCCCTGTACTCGTCCCCCTATCGTCCCCCCGCGTCACGGGCGCAATTTTTCCCTTGAAATTAACACAACGTTAACAATTGAAAACGCCGTTCCCTCACGTTGCGCACAACCTCTTGATTTCTGGCATGATGAGGGCCATTCGTTCAAAAAACCATGGCCTGCAGGAGATCGCTTGAATCGTGCTGACGCCAGCTCACGCACCGTGTTTTTCTTCGATGTCGACAACACGCTGGTCGACAACGATCGCATCGCAGAAGACCTGCAGCGGCACTTGCAGAAAAAAGTCGGCTACGAAAGCGCGCAGCGCTATTGGCAGATTTTCGAACAGCTGCGCACTGAGCTCGGATACGCCGACTACCTTGGCGCGCTGCAGCGCTACCGCATCGAAATGCCGCGCGATCCGAAGCTGTTCGAAGTGTCGTATTTCATGGTGAACTATCCCTTTGCCAATCGCCTCTTTCCCGAATCGCTCGATGCGGTCGAACATGCGCGGCGGCTCGGCTTGCCCGTGATCCTCAGTGATGGTGACGTTGTCTTTCAGCCGCGCAAAGTAGACCGTTCCGGCCTTTATGACTCGTTCGAAGGTCACGTCCTTATTTATGTGCACAAGGAATTGGAACTCGCCGATGTCGAGAAGAAGTATCCGGCACAGCATTATGTGATGGTGGACGACAAGGTCCGCATCCTGACGGCAATTAAAAGCCACTGGGGTGGGCGCGTGACCACTGTTTTCCCGCGGCAGGGACACTACGCGCTCGACGCCGCTTTCGTGGCGCAGTTTCCAAAGCCGGACATTACGCTCGCGCGGATTGGCGAGCTGCAGAGTTATTCGCTGGAGCAGATTTTGGCGGCGGCAAAGAAGAAGTAGCGCGAGCGCCTATTCGGTTTTCTCAGTTTCCTCCGGCGCGCCCGCGCGCACCAGTGCTTCCAGTTCGCGAGTCAGGCCGGTGCGCGATTCCTCGGTCAATTCCACAAAGCGGAAGGGCTGAAGACAGCCTTGCGTTGCCCACATGGGGAACATCATCCGTGCACGGCTGCGCATGCTGGTTGTGCCGATGTGGAAAACCAAGGTGACGCCGATGCTCTCGTCGAGCGGGGCCTCTAACGAAAGCAGACCGCCGTTCGTCGAGAGCTGGCTCAGGCGGGCACGAATTTGACGGCCGTTTTCGAGCAATACCAAGGCAAGGATCGAGCCGCCTAGCTTGACCCGTGCTCCCCGTTGCCCTCTTAGCGTGCTGGCAGTTCCTGCCATACTCGTCGCCAGTATCGCACCGTGCGGGCGCGTAGGGCAGATTACCAAAGTCCTCAGCTATGTTTTGGTGCCTGAATTCTTCGTCCCTAGTGGTACGCCCTCCAGAAAAAATACACTGTCATCCCCGTTCCCACCACGATTACAAAGACTCGGATCCATGCCTGCGGCAGTTTTAACGCGTAGTGGGCTCCGAGGTAGCCGCCCAAAATCGCTCCCGCGATCATCACCACGCCTTGCTTCCATACCACCGCTCCGGCAACGACGAAGGTAATGACGGCGACACCGTTGATGATGCCGCCGAGCACGACCTTCAGCGCGTTCATGGCGTGAATATCGGTCATGCCGACGATGGCAAGCATCGCCAGATTCAAGATGCCGACCCCGCCGCCGAAATATCCTCCGTAAACCGCGACCACCAGCTCAAACACCGAAGCGAAGACAAGCGCCGACGTCGAAATGTCGTGAGCCAATCCGCCGTGCGAACGCGCCAATCGTCCGCCAAAGAGAAACAGCAGCGTCGCTCCCAGCATCAGCCAGGGCAGCACGCGCAGGAACGTCTGCGGGGGCGTATGCAGCAGCAGGTAAGCTCCGGCAATTCCGCCAATCAGGCTGGTGACGGCGAGCGGGATCATCACGCGCCGCGACAGGTCGAGGTGCTTGCGATAAGCGCCGGTGCTGGCCGTGACTCCGACCCAGAGCGCGACCGTGTTTGTGGCATTGGCCGCAATCGGAGCAACGCCTGTAAAGAGCAGTGCGGGGAACGCGATGAAACTGCCGCCGCCGGCCACGGCGTTTAGTGCGCCCCCGAGCGCACCCGCGAAAAAAAGAAAGATGATTGTGTGCGGAGCCAAATATCAGGTGTATCACAGCTGCCGTCTGAATTGGAGGCCGATCAGGACCATTCTCCATGCCTGAATCTTTAGTTGACCTATAACGAATCGGCCGCCGTCACCGCCTTTCCATTCAATCACTTCCGCTGTGTGACAGAAGTCATAGCGCGTTGTGACAGGGGCGCCTACGCTGAATCTTCGTCGAGGCAGCACGTCATAATAAGGAAGACGCAGCCAGTAAAGACCGTCATGGCAACGCAAGCGCAAAGCGAAATCATTCCCGAAGTTTCATCGAGCATTTTTGTTCCGCCCAATACGTCCATCGCGGGGCAGCCGAAGCCCGCAGCCACGCCGAAGACGAAACTCATTCGCCGCACCGATCGCGACTACTCCCAGGTCACACGCCGCAGCTTTCAAATCGCGTTTCTGTTGCTGAACGTCTGGCTCGGAGGAATTTTCTATTTCTGGGTTCGCCAGTTTGAGCCGGGCGGTCGACCGGCCTCCTTCGAGCGCCCGGCCGGAGTCGAGGGCTGGCTGCCGATCGCCGGCCTGATGAACCTGCGCTATTTCGTGCTCTCGCACCACGTGCCCACGATGCATCCGGCAGGAATGTTTCTGCTGATCACGTTTCTTGCCATCTCATTTCTGTTTCGCAAGGCATTTTGCAGCTGGCTTTGCCCGGTCGGCACGCTCTCGGAGTATCTCTGGCGCGTAGGCCAAAAGCTTTTCCGCCGCAATTTTCACCTGCCGCGCTGGCTCGACTTCGGCGGGCGCAGCCTGGAGTATCTGCTGCTCGGCTTCTTCGTCTGGGCAGTCACTTCGATGGCCGTCGATGAACTCGCCTCCTTCATGAACAGTCCCTACGGCATCATCGCCGACGTGAAGATGCTGAACTTCTTCCGGCACATGGGCGAAACCGGCGCCATCGTGCTCGGCGTGCTGGTCATGGCCTCGTTATTCATTCAGAATTTCTGGTGCCGTTATCTCTGCCCCTACGGCGCGCTGCTCGGGATTGTGTCGCTCGCGAGTCCGACGCGCATCCGCCGCAACCCGGAGAGTTGCATTGACTGCGCCAAGTGCGCCAAGGCATGCCCGTCGGCGCTGCCAGTCGACAAACTGGTGGCGATCAAATCGGCCGAGTGCACCGGCTGCCTGGAATGTGTGGCCGTCTGTCCGGCGAAAGATACGCTGAGTCTGGCGCTGCCGGCGATCTTTGGGAACGCGATCCTCGGGAAAAAGACTCCCGGCCTTGCCCCGCAGGCTCCCAAAGTACCCGTGTGGGCTATGGCGGCCGTGATCGCCGCGCTCTTCTTCGGAGTCGTCGGATTTGCTAAGGCCTCGGGCTACTGGGATTCGCACGTGCCGCGAGCGCTCTATCAGCAACTGGTGCCGCACGCGGATGAGGCGCGGCATCCCATGCCGCGTGAGGGCAACTGAGATACCCCCGAGTTCCGAAGACTTAGGGCAGTTAGTCGGCGGGCCGTGCTCATTCAAAATCTCTATTGCCGGAAAGAGTCCAGACTAGGTAGTGTCCTAATTAGGACACTACCCCAGACTACGTTTGTTTTACTATCCCCGAACGGTGGTGTATCATCGGTGCCGTTCTTGAACCAAAAGAAAATTCCAGCTGATCTCTAAGGAGCGTGCGATGGCGAACTCACCCGGCATTCATAGGAATCGCAGCGTCACTTTCTTGAGAAAGGCGGGACAACTCACTGCATTTTTTGCTCTTGCGGTTTTGTGTCTGATCGCGTTCGCGGCGCTCGCCTCCGCCCAATATCCCAATCAGGAACGTGACCGTGAGCGCGCCTTCGACCGCGGAGCTGTTCGCGTATCGCACGAGCGGCTGCTCGTCGACTTCGGCGGCGGCAACGGCGGCCGGCCTTCTCCCGATGCCGTATGCGATGAAGAATCCATCGCCGTTGGATTCCACGTGCAGATGGGCGAGTTCTTCAACACGGCGTGGCTCGATTGCGTCCACATTCGCCGCGACGGCGAACTGGGAGACGAAGTCAGAATGACGGAGCGCACGGGCAGTCCCGGCGGGCGTCCCGTGCTAGACGCCTTCTGCCCGCGCGGCATGGTATTGCGCGGCCTTCGCGGACGCGCCGGAGCCTCCATCGATGAGGCCGTCGGCATGTGCAGCCCGTTCCACGAAACGGCCGAGAGAAGAGAGCGCATTGCAACGGAACCGACGCAGCCCGTCGTCCGTCCGCATGCCGGCGGACATCCCGCAGGTGCGGAATGCCCGGCTGGTTCCGTCATCACCGGCTTCCACTCCAACAGCGGCGAATACATGGACCACTTGTGGGTTCTCTGCTCGGAACTGCGGCGCGGCGACTAAGTTCACGGCATCCAGCCGGTATAGTCATCTCATGCCCGGAGGCACGCGGTCTTACCGTCCTGGGAGCCCTATAGCCATTGCGCGTTGCGAGTGCTGCCCATGATTTTGATCTTGGCGATGTTGTCGCAGCTTGGCCGGCTGCGGTAGTTGTTAATTGATCGTAATCGCACTCTTTAGAGCTACTCCGCCGCAATTCAATCTCAACGCGTCAGCCCGGCGTCGTACATCGCACCGTAACTGATATACTGCGCGACCGGATCCTCCGGATAGCTGATCTCCACCTTCTCAACTTTCCCCTTCTTATCGAAGCTCGCGGTCAGATGCGCGTTGATGCCCGCAAAATAGTTTGGCAGGTCCAGCTTCCGGTAGCGCGCCAGGATCTGGTCGCGCACGGCCGCATCGAAGTGGACTCCATATTTTTCGACCAATGCCTTGATCGCGTCGTAATCTCCTTCGGCTTTAATCCGCATCAGCTCCGCGAGCAGTATGCCTACGCCCTTGCGCATCTTTTCAAAGTCGGCCACGCGCACGTAGGTTTTGCCGCCGCGCGTAAACTGCTCGATCGAGCCGGGGACCTGGTCGGCAATGTAGTGCGCGATCAACTGGCGGTCGCGTTCGTGATCTTCTTCGATGGTGTCGCCATGCGGAATGCGGCGCAACTGAGTCAACGCGACCGAGGCCTGGTTGTAATACATCGCCTTGGCCGCCTCTTCCTGATCCGTGACGAGGCCGAGCTCTTTGAGCTTGGGATCCCAGATGTTCCAGAGCGCCATCAGGTCGGCGCGGGCTTCTTCGAGCGTCGAGAAATATTCCTTCAAGAAGCGCTGCGGCGATCCCTGCACGCGGTCCGTGAGTTTGCCCGAGCCGTGGCCGATCACTTCATGCATGGCGACCAGCAGGCTGCGGGCCTGGTCCCCATACTTCTGATCACGCTCGATGGTAGCTGCATCGGGTCCGAACTCGGCAATCAAGGTCTTTCCACTCGCGGCATTCAATGCGCGGCTGCTGCCCGTGAACAGGAAATTCTTGGAGCCGTATTTTTCGTGGATCTCGTCTTCGTTCGGCAGATTGTCGCCGATGGTGGAGACGTTGAAGTCGCCGGATTCGACCAAAGTCTCGACGGCCTTCACCACTGGCGGCTTGAACGAAGTCCGCCGGTACTTGTCGAGCCAGGGCGCTTTCTCTTCAAAATATGCGGCATTGTCGGCGAGCTTGGTGATGGCCGCGGTCACTGGCTTGTCGGTGATGGTAACGAAGCTCTGCGAACTTCCCTTCGCCCCGCGGGCATCGCGATAAACCTCGATGAAACCGTTGTCGAAATCGACGGTCGCATCATTTTGTACCCAGGCAATTCCAAACGCAACCCATTCGGCGTAGTCGCCGGTCTGGTAATAACGGATGAGATGGCCGATGGCTTCGGCTTGCTGCGGATCGGCGTAGGCGCGCGCTTTCTCCAGGCAATCGTTCGCCTTCTTTAGAAACGTCGCGTACAGGCCGGGCGCAATTTTGCCGTCGGGTGTTCCGGCGCGATAGACGAATTCTGTGAGCTTGCCATCCGGCCCGCGGACCACGCGGGAGTCGAGCGCGTATTTGTCCTGGAAGCTCTTGAGTTCATCGAGGCTCAGCCCCGGATAGAAGGTGTTGGAGCTAGCCTGGATAACGTCTTTTCCGCCCGTCGGACTTTTCGCGACTTCCATGGGCTCGAAAGCCGCGTCGAAGACCGAGGCGCGCAGTTCATCGAGCTCGCGTCTCAAATCTGCCGGGGTTTTGAGCGGCGGCAGATCGGCATACGAGGTTTGAAAGGCGCCATCTTGCTGGGCCGATGAGGCGGCCAGGTTCAACTCTTCGAAACTGAAACCGGGCAGGAATTTCTGCGACGTAATGTCATTGTGGTTGCCGCGGTTGGCCCAGAAAAGCTTGGCAAAGTCGGCGAGTTTCGCCCTCAGCGCGGCGTCGATTCCTTTGTCATGCGCCAAAATTTCTTCCAGCAGCCGCTTTTGCCGCAGGCCATAGGCGGAGAACTGGTCGTAGATGATTGGGTCGATGGCGATAGAAGCCTGCGACAGCCAATAGCCGAGCGCCTGCTGGCGGGGCGTAAGCGCCTGGAAACTCGGCGCGCGCAGCAGGATAAACGCCGTATCGCCGGCACGATCAACCACCACTTTGTCGCTCTTATCCGTGGATTTGCTCGCGTTGGGGTGCTGGCACAGCACAGGTGCGGCTGCGAAAGAAAGCATGAGTACAAAAGAAATCGTTCTCAGAAACGAATGGGAAATAGGCTTTACGGGTTTCACAGTTACGACCTCCTGCGGCCCTTGCGGTCGGCCGGGCCAAACTGGGCAGGCTATCACAATCCGCAGCTATTCGGCGGTGCTTGCGCGGCCCGGCGCTGCTCGCATGCTAAAATCAAAGTCGGGGACTGTTTCTGGACGATGCTGCCTGACATCGAAAGACTGCTCGAACTGCAGGTCGCGGATCAGGAGATCCGCAGGTTGCAAGAAGAGATCGCCGAACTGCCCAAACGCATTGCGGTGATCGAACAGAAGCTCGCCGGAACCAAAGCCCAGCTTGAAAAAGCGCGCGGTGCCGCCAAGGCAGACGAGGCCAACCGCAAAAAGTTTGAATCCGCCATTCAGGACCTGCAAGGCAAAATTTCCAAGTATCGCGACCAGTCGCTCGACGTAAAAACCAACGACCAGTACAAGGCCCTGCTGCATGAGATCCAGTTCTCCGAGCAGGAAATCCGCATTAATGAAGATCGCATCCTCGAGGTGATGGTCAATGTCGAAGGGCGCGAGAAGGAAGTCAAAGCCGCGGAAGCCGAGTTGAAGGCCGAAACTGCCGAGATCGAGAAAGAAAAAGAAGACACGCGCCGGGTTACCGCCGAAGACCAGAAAAAACTCGCGGAGTGGAACGCCAAGCGCGATGCGCTCCGGCAAGGCATTGAGGACGATCTGTTGCGCCGCTACGAGCGCGTGATGAAGTTTCGCGGCAGCGGCCTTGCCGAGGTCCGTGACCAGAAATGCATGGGCTGCCAGGTGATGTTACGGCCCCAGACCTACAACGAAGTTCGCAACGGCGAGCAGATTGTCTATTGCGATTCTTGCCAGCGCGTCCTTTATTCCGATCCGGCGAAAGACGTCCAGCCCGAGCAGGAGACCGCCGAACCACGGCCAGGGCACGCCCGCCGCCGTCCGCGGCCGAAGTCCGACGCGCCGCAGGCCTGGTTCTATCGCCCCGATTACGGCGAAGCGGGTGAAGTGCTGCTTGTCTTCACCAATGCCAACGGCACGGCTACGCGCTCTATTTACGACTTGCATTCCGGCCGCCAGTTTGGCGACATGCTCAACCGCGAAGGCAACTACCGCCAAGCCTTCCCCGAAGATTTAACCGATTCCGCCATCCGCCTGAACGGCCACTGGGACGAGGAAGAAATGCAGGAATGGGGTTCGGAAATTCCCAGCAGCGCTCTCGACGTGTTGCACAACGACCTGCGCGCCGCCCAGCGCGAACACGGGAAAACCCACAAGCCCCATTCCCACGCCACAGCCGAGCATACTGCCGCCAGCTGACACGTGAGTCCCGCCAGCACGGTTATCGGTTAAGAGCTACTTCGTCCCGTACGGATTCTTATACCGCAGCACCTTGCTCAAATCCTTGCCGCGAATGATCCCTGCGGAATGGTACGTCAAGCTCCAGGAATCGATCGAAGACATGTCCGGGAAGATGCAGGCTTCGAGCACCGTATCGATGGGATCGGACTTCTGCACCCAACCACCGCCGTTCAGATTGATTCCTCCGAAAAGGTCCGTGCCCCCAAGCAGTGAGCAGTAGCAGGACGCCGGATTGCCCTGGCAGGTTCCGATCTGCACCTTTGCGTAGTAGGCCAGCGCCGCCAGGCTCGGCTTGTCGGTGTAGAGCGTGGAGAGCAGCACGTGAATCCGCGAACCACCTTTCTTCGATGTGAATTTGCAGAATTTGCGGTCTCCCGAAAGCGCAAACCAGTCCGGCTCGCCCGCGTTGGTGTTGTAGTACGGCTGGCGAGTGTCCACCTCGCCGCCCTTGCTCATGCAATAAGCCGCAGCCGCTACCTCGTTCTCGGGCTGGGCGTTTTCCGGCGCAGACGCCTGCGGGCCGCTGGCGGCCTCAACCGGCCGAAGGAAGAAAAACGACGAGAGCGAATGCAAGACAAATCATCAAGGCAACGAACGGGCGCTTCATGGGGGCCTCCTGGGATGCCAACGAAACTCGGCTTCCATGGCGGAAAGTCGAGGGATGAAGCCTACCACAAGAACGCGGCTGCCGGGAGTGGGATTTGCCGCTTGTAGCCAACACCGGCGAATCGTGGGCCCCGCCTTCCTTTTGCAGCTAGCGCCGCCAAATGGCCCTTCGTCGTGCGCATTCTGCGGTAAGATACCCGGCAAGGGGTGACTCATGCCTGAAGGTCCAGTTCTTTCCACATCGCGCCGATCGTTTCTGGGAGTGTCGGCCGCCGCATCCGCCGCGCTCGCGTTGCGCATCGTCACCGAGCCCATGCTGGCCCACGCCGCCCGCCACCTGATCCATGAAGGCGTGATGATCGACGCCAACGAGAATCCCCTCGGCCCCTGTGCCGCCGCCCGCGAGGCCATCATTGCCATCGCTGCTCAAGGTGGCCGCTACTCCGACTGGCTGACCGAAGACCTGATCAACCAGTTGGCGCAACTCGAAGGCCTTAAGCCCGAATACATTCGCCTCTATGCCGGATCGAGCGAGCCGCTGCATCACGCCGTCGCTGCCTTCACTTCGCCGCAGCGCAGCTATGTGACCGCAGATCCCGGTTACGAAGCCGGAATGTTTGCAGCCGGGGCGACGAATGCGCGCGTCCTCAAGGTGCCGCTTGCCAAGGATTACGCCCACGATGTTCGCGCCATGATTGCCGCCGCGCCCGATGCTGGGGTCTTTTATGTATGCAGCCCAAACAATCCCACCGGCACGCTGACCAGCCATTCCGATATCGAGTACCTGGTTGCCAACAAGCCGAAGGATTCCGTCGTCATGGTCGACGAAGCTTACATCCATTTCTCCGATGCACCGTCCGCGATGGACCTGGTCAAGGCCGACAAGGATGTGCTCATCCTGCGCACCTTCTCGAAGATTTACGGCATGGCCGGCCTGCGCTGCGGCGCGGTGTTTGGCCGTCCCGACCTGATTGAGAAGGTCGAAAAATACGGCGGCTGGAACTTCATGCCGATCACCGCGCTGGTTGCGGCCTCCGCCAGCCTCAAGGACGCGCAACTCGTGCCCGAGCGCAAGCGCATCAATTCCGAGGTCCGCGGCCGAGTCTTCGCCTGGCTCGACAGCAACGGATATTCCTACGTCCCCTCGCAATCAAACTGCTTCATGCTCGACACCAAGCGCAACGGGAAAGAAGTCATCGAAGCCATGGCCGCCCAGCACGTCCACATCGGCCGCATCTGGCCCGTGTGGCCAACCCACGTACGCATCACCGTAGGCACGGCCGGCGAAATGGACCAGTTCCAGGCGGCGCTAAAGAAGGTGATGACGGGAGCGGTCACTGCAAGCGTGTCATCGGCGCGGCCCGCCCGCAAGCTGCGGAACGGCGATCTTCCGTATCGAGCGTAGGAGCCGCTTCCCGCAGCCGAGCCGCGAAGCGGCGCGAGAATGCAGCCACGGCGCAAGCCGAGGGTTTCTACCGGGCAACGAGCAAAAGCCCCAGCGGAGCGAAAGAGGATCTCCCGCGCGCCGGCTTTGGCCTCACGGTCTCCCCATGTAACATCGCTCCATGCCGAAAAAGTTTCCCACGTCCCACCAGCCTCACACGGCTGCCACACCGTCTTTGCCAGTCGTGAAAATTTCCCCCCGCGGCGCCGCCCGCTTAAAATCCGGCCACCCCTGGGTCTATCGCTCTGACATCACCGCCGCAGAAAACGTCCCACCCGGCGCAATGGTCCACGTCGCTGACCAGCGCGGGAAGGTCCTCGGCACTGCCCTCTACAGCTCCTCCTCGCAGATTGCCATCCGCATGCTCGCCAAGAACGATGCAGAAATCCCAAGTTTGCCTTCGCTCATTGCCGAGCGCATTCGCGCCGCTCTCGCCTATCGGCAGCACCTCGTCGCCGATACCGACGCCTACCGCATTGTCTTCAGCGAGGCCGATTTCCTCCCCGGCCTCATCATCGACCGCTACAACGACGTCCTCTTCGTCCAGATCCTCACCCAGGCCATGGACGCCGAACCAGTTCGCGGAGCCATCATACAAACGCTGGTGGAGGGACGGGCGCCCTCGCCCGTCCAAGTCGATAGCGGCGCGCCTCCCGCTGGCATCGTAGAGCGAGTCGACGCCCGCATTCGAGACCTGGAGCAATTGCCGCCGCGCCAGTCCGGCCTGCTGTGGGGAACGAAGAGCTCAACCGTGATTCAGATGAACGGCGTCCGCTTCCACTACGATGCCCTCGAAGGCCAGAAAACCGGAGCCTTCCTCGACCAGCGCGAGAACTACGCCACCGCCGCCCGCCACGCCCACGGCCAGGCCCTCGACGCCTTCTGCTATCAGGGAGGCTTTGCCCTCCACCTTGCCCCACATTGCTCCGGCGTCACAGGCGTCGACAGTTCCCGCCCCGCGCTCGAAATGGCCGACAAGAACGCCGCGCTCAATGGACGCGAGATCGAATGGATCGAGGCCAATGCCTTCGACCTTCTCCGCGACTATGCCGACGCTGGCCACCGCTACGACACGGTCGTGCTCGATCCGCCCGCTTTCGCCAAGACCAAACGCGACCTCGATAAAGCTCGCAGCGGCTACAAGGAACTCAATCTTCGCGCTCTCAAAATGCTCAGCCCCGGCGGAATCCTCGTCACCTGCTCGTGCTCCTTCCACGTAAGCGCCGCTGACCTGCTAGAAGTGGTCGCTGCCGCCGCTAACGATGCGCGCAAAACTCTTCGTCTACTGGAGGACCGTACCCAAGCCAAAGATCATCCAATCCTGCTGAATGTGCCGGAAACAGGCTACTTGAAGTGCATGATCTTCAATGTAAGCAATTGAAAATATGTATGATAATGTGCTTGACAATAACACACTCATATTTTATTATCACAGTGTGCTTAATTGAAAGCGCAGGGAGCAACAAAACGTAGCGCCGGCGTCCCGCCGACTGTCGCGAGGGCATCCCGCCCTCGCTCTTGCGAAACCAAAGCCGTCGAGGCGCGACGCAGCTCCCACCCGATTTAAGTAGGAGGATTTAGTTATGACTTTGCTTACCCGTTACGAACCTAACCGTGAGTTCAGCAGCATCCAGGACCGCATGAACCGCATGTTTCGCGATTTCTACGCGCCGGAAGGGCGCGATGAATCGCTAACCACGACTTCCTTCGCTCCGCCGGTCGACGTCTACGAGGATGAACACAACATCACTCTGAAGATCGAAGTGCCCGGCATCGACGAGAAGGACATCGATGTCCAGGTCGAAAACAACACCCTGACCGTGCACGGCGAGCGCAAGTTCGAAAAGGAAGAGAAAGAAGAGAACTACCGCCGCGTTGAGAGCCAGTACGGCAGCTTCACCCGCACCTTCACCCTGCCCACGACCGTTGACCCGGAGAACATCCAGGCCGACTACGACAAGGGCGTGCTGAAGATCAAGCTGGCGAAGAAAGCCGAAGCCAAGCCCAAACAGATCAAAGTAAACGTCGGCAGTGAAAAGCCGGGCAGCCAGAAGACGCTCGAAGCCAAAGAGCCGAAGAGCGAAGGCAAGAGCGCCGGCAAAGCCGCGTAAGGCAATGCTCGTGTGGGGCGGACATTCTTGTCCGCCAGCCGGGCGAAGCCCGGCAGTTGTAAACTCAGCGGGAGGCGACACACAGCGCCTCCCGTTTTACTTGACGAAGTATTGTCATCCCGAGCGGAGCGACGGATCCCCCAGTTTTTCGGCGTCATCCAATTGCCTAGGTCCTTAGCTGCGTTCAGAATGAAATCGAATATAAGGAGTATCCCATGGCCATCCGTTGGGACAAATTCACCGTCAAAGCGCACGAAGCAGTCCAGCGCGCGAACGAGCTTGCTTCCGAGCACGGCAATCCGGAACTGATGCCCGTGCACATACTGGCGGCGCTAATCGAGGACAAAGAGGGCATCGTCGTGCCGGTGCTCGAAAAAATCGGCATCGGCCCGCAGGCTGTGCTCGCCGACATCTACAAAGAGATTGAGAAGCTGCCCAAAGTGTCGGGCAGCGGGGCGAGTCAGGCGGCGCTATCGTCGCAGGTGAATCAACTTTTCGAAAACTCCTTCAAGCAGGCCGACTCATTCAAAGACGAATATGTTTCGACCGAGCACCTGCTGCTTGCCATCACCAGCCTGAAGCGAGACCCGGCGCAGGAACTGCTGGCCCGCCACGGCGCCACGCACGACGCCATTCTCAAAGCGCTGACGGCAGTCCGCGGATCGCAGCGCATCACCGACCAGAATCCCGAAGGCAAATACCAGGCGCTCGAACGCTACGCTCGCGATTTGAACGAACAGGCGCGCCGCGGAAAGCTCGACCCGGTCATCGGTCGCGACGAGGAAATCCGCCGCGTGGTGCAGGTGCTTTCACGCCGCACGAAAAATAATCCCGTGCTCATCGGCGAGCCGGGAGTCGGCAAGACGGCCATCGTCGAAGGCCTTGCCCAGCGCATCGTTTCAGGCGATGTCCCCGAGGCCCTGAAGAACAAGCGCGTCGTTTCTCTCGATCTGGGAGCGATGCTGGCCGGCGCAAAATATCGCGGCGAGTTCGAAGACCGCCTCAAAGCCGTTCTCAAAGAAATCGGAGACGCGCAGGGACAGATCATCCTCTTTATCGACGAGTTGCACACGCTGGTCGGCGCCGGAGCGGCCGAGGGCGCGATTGATGCTTCGAACATGCTGAAGCCGGCGCTGGCGCGCGGCGAGCTGCGCGCCATCGGCGCGACCACGCTCAACGAATACCGCAAGTACATCGAAAAAGATGCCGCGCTCGAACGCCGCTTCCAGATTGTCTTCGTCGGCGAACCGAACGTCGAAGACACGATCGCGATTCTGCGCGGACTGAAAGAGAAGTACGAAGTGCACCACGGCGTGCGCATCAAGGACTCGGCGATTGTCGCCGCGGCGACCTTGTCGCATCGCTACATCTCCGACCGCTTCCTGCCTGACAAGGCCATCGACCTGATTGACGAGGCGGCCGCGTCATTGCGCATCCAGATCGATTCCATGCCGACCGAGATCGATCAACTGGAACGCCGCGCCACGCAACTCGAAATCGAAAAGCAGGCGCTGAAGAAAGAAGACGACACGAACTCGAAAGAGCGCCTGGCAGCGGTCGAAAAAGAACTGGCCGGAATTCGCGAAAAGTCGAACGCTCTCAAGGCCAAGTGGAAACAGGAAAAAGACGTCATTGCGAAAGCGCGCGCGCTGAAGGAAAAACTCGAGCAGCTCAAGCTCGAAGAGCAGGCCGAAGAGCGCAAAGGCAACCTGGAACGCGTGGCGCAGATTCGCTACGGGTTGATCCGGCAGACGGAAGAAGAGCTGAAGAAAGTCACTGCGCAGATGGACAGCAAAGGCCATCGCATGCTGAAAGAGGAAGTGGACGAAGAAGACGTTGCCCGCATCGTCTCGAAGTGGACCGGCATTCCGGTGTCGAAGATGCTTGAAGGGGAAGTCAAAAAGCTTGTCAAGATGGAGGACGGGCTGCGATTGCGTGTTTTGGGACAGGACGAGGCGCTGGAACGCGTGTCAAATGCGATCCGGCGGTCGCGGGCTGGGCTGAGCGATCCGAAGCGGCCGATCGGGTCGTTTATTTTCCTTGGGCCGACGGGCGTTGGCAAGACCGAGCTGGCACGGGCTTTGGCGGAATTCCTGTTCGACGATGAGAAGGCCATGATCCGCATTGACATGTCGGAATATATGGAAAAGCACGCCGTATCGCGGCTGATCGGCGCGCCTCCGGGATACGTTGGCTATGAAGAGGGCGGGCAGCTTACGGAGCAGGTGCGGCGGCGGCCTTATGCAGTGGTGCTCTTCGATGAGATCGAGAAAGCGCACCCGGATGTATTCAACGTTCTGCTGCAGATCATGGACGACGGGCGCCTGACCGACGGGAAAGGCCGCCATGTGGACTTCAAGAACACCATCATTATCATGACTTCGAACCTGGGGTCCTCGTACCTCCACCCCACCGCGCCAAAGGCAGGCGCGGCGGGGGCCCCGGAGATGAGCCCGCAGGAGTTCGAAGATGCGTCGAAGCAGGTGATGGAGGCGCTGCACGGGCACTTCAAGCCCGAGTTCCTGAACCGCGTCGACGATGTGATCATCTTCCGTCCGCTGGGCAAGGAACAGTTGGTGAAGATCGTCGACCTGCGGCTGGAAGATCTGCGCCGACTGCTCGCCGACCGGAAAATTTCGCTGGAGCTGACGGAGGGGGCGAAAGAGCTTTTGTTTACCGCAGGTTACGATCCGAACTTTGGGGCGCGGCCCCTGAAGCGGGCGATCCAGAAGCTGGTGCAGGACCCGCTGGCGCTGAAGATCCTTGACGGCGAGGTGCTGCACGGGGACCACGTCATCGTGGACGCCAACAAGAAAACCGGGAAGATGATGTTTAAGGTGAGCGAACGGGTGGGGGAGAAGAAATCGGCAGGGACAAAGAAGTGATTCCCCGGCGCGGGCAGGCGGTCCGGTTCGGCAAAATGTTCCACGTGGAATGCTGCGAAATATGCAAAGTGTTCCACGTGGAACATTTTGTGCATGTAATAGTGTCCGTACATATGACGCTAACCGCGACATGCGATTGGAGTTAAGACGGTTTTGGCGCCGAGATTTCGGCGCTGGATTTCTGACGGGCGAAATTTCTGCCTGGAGCGACGTGAAGAGGGCAGTCTTTGCTCGGCAAACGTCCTCTTTCATGGAGGGGTACGGAAGGGGATTTTTGTTGGGTACGAAAGTGGACAAAATGGCCTAAGAATGTTGGCGGGGTTTGGCCGGTTTTGTGATATAGACAACGCACCTTCATTTTGCGCTCGACCCTTAGGCGGCGCGGTCGGTCCCGACGTTTCTGTGCAACAGTCGTTACCGCGGCGGCTAAAGCCGCATTCAAAACAGCGCGGCTACCGCAGCGCTGAAGCGCTGCGCCACCCAAAATCACGCGCGTCTGGGCGGACCGGGTTGTTTGTCTTGGTCAGCGCTGCTCCGGACGCAAGAAGGCCTCTCGGGTACGATCAGTAGTTACGGATCACTTTGCCCTTAGGGAGGGTGCGATTGGCTGAGAACGAAAAGCTGAGAGAACTTTTGACGGAGCTGGCTCGGCGCGGGGCTAGCGATCTGCTGCTGGTGGGGGGCGTTGAGGCATCGGTTCGCCATAACGGCGAGGTCGAGAAGATTGGGGATCATCCGCTGACGGGAGCGGAGATCGAAGAGCTGGTCGAGGGCGTGCTTTCACCGGTGGCGGCGGAGCAATATCGTAAGACTCAGATCGCGGATTCTTCCTACCGCGCCGCCGGGGTGGGACGGTTTCGCATCAACCTACATCGCGAGCGGGGACAGGCGGCGGCGGCGATTCGCGCGCTTCCGGTGAAGGTGCCTGCGCTTGAGGAACTGGGGCTGCCGCCCGAGGTGAGCCATCTGGCGGGCTTGCGGCGCGGGCTGGTGCTGGTGGGCGGCGCTGCCGGAGCGGGGAAATCGACCACGCTGGCGGCGCTGGTGAACGAGATCAACAAGCACGACGCACGGCACATCCTGACGATCGAAGATCCGGTGGAATATGAACACCAACATGGGCGCAGTGTGATTGAGCAGGTGGAGGTGGGAACGGACGCACCTGATTTTCCGACGGCGCTGCGGGCGGCGCTGCGGCAGGCTCCGGATGTGCTGGTGGTGGGCGAAATGCGCGATCCGGAGAGCATGGCGATTGCGGTATCGGCGGCCGAGACCGGACACCTGGTTTTATCGACGCTGCACACGACGGACGTGGCCTCGGCGGTTTCGAGGATTTCGGATTCGTTTCCTGCCGAGCGGCAGAATACGATCCGGCAGGAATTGTCGATGGCGGTCTCGGCGATTGTGACGCAGATGTTGTTGCCGAGCCGCAAGGGCGGACGTGTTCCGGCGCTGGAGATGCTGATGGTCGGGTACGGAGCGCGGCAGCACATACGGCGCAACGCGCTGCAGCATCTCCACCAGGAAATCACGATGACGAAGGGGAAGGGGTCGATCACACTGGAGGAATCGCTGGCGCGGCTGGTGCGGCAGGGGCATCTGGAGAAGGATGAGGCGCTGGAGTATGCGGTGCATCCGGACGATTTGAAGAGTTTGCTCAGGATTGCCTAGAACTGGGTCGTCGCTGTGGGACTTGAGTTGTTTCCCCGCTTTACCCCGCGCTGAAGCGGGGCTAAGATCGCTGGCCTCTCCGGGGGGCTGGATCTGTGCGCACTTCGTTCCACCGCGACGTGCATCCGTACTTATTTTGGGCGGCGAAATTGTTCGACGACTTCTGCCTGCGCCAGATACCACGCCACCAGCACCCGCACGATGATGCCGGCTCCGCCGGGGATGAGCGCCTTCACATTCGCAGCCGCTGTTGCCGCTGAGACTGCGGGGGCCAGCATCACGATGCCGGCGATGGCGATGAGCATGGCAACGTGGCGCGTAATGTTATTCAGTTTGAGAAGGCCCCAGGCGACGGCGGCACCTGCCAGCGCGGTTAGCAGGAACATGTAAGGGCCGGCCAGTTCGAGGCCGAAGAGCAGCGGAGCTCCGGCGGACATGGAGATCGTGCCGGGGCGAACCAGCATCAGGGCGCCGGTGATGCCGAGATAGATTGCGCAGAGGGCGTAGAGTGCGGCGATGGCGCGCACTGCAGGGGGAAGCGGTTCTTGAGCGTTCTGGGTCACTTTGAGCGAACTTCGATTCACAACGCCGGCAAAAGGCTGGCAACCACAGGGTACACAGGGGACACGGAGGAAGCCAGAGTCCGGATAGAGGCAGGGGGCTTCGACTGCGCGGAGGCCTCGCTTCGCGAGGCCTCTGTTCCGCTCAGCAAGACACTGATACAGATATATCGGTACCATAGTACAGTGGTACATAGGAGAACACGCATGGTCATCGCCGGAGGGATTCTTCTCGCATTCGCAGCCTTTACCATCAACCACACTCCCGAGGCGGAAAAGCCACCGGAGCCGGCGATGCCGGTGCACGTGGATAACAGCTTTCAGTTTCTGGTCCACGCGCCTTTGAGCGTCGCGGGCCCGCTTTTCGGGCCGGAGGGCGAACGAAGGTGGGCGGGTGACGGGTGGGATCCGCAGTTTCTTTATCCGCAGCCCGCGAAGGACGTACAGGGAGCGGTGTTTACCGTACAACAGGGAAAACATACGAGCGTATGGGTTGCCACGTTGTTCGATCTAGCGGGCGGGAGGATGCAGTATGTGTCGGTTGTTCCCGGCATTCGAGTATCGATTGTTGACGTGCAGTTGACCGCACACGACGCTTTGACGACCAGCGTGGAAGTGCGCTATGCGCGCACGGCAGTGGAGGTCTCGGCGAATGAGGAGGTGCAAGCGCTGGGCGAAAGCGACCGGCAAGAAGGCCCCCACTGGCAGGAGGCGATCGAAGGCTATATCCGAGGGCAGCGCGACGGAAAGCACAAGAAGTGATCTTGGAGAGGGTCTTAGCGGATAGCTGCGGGGCTAGAGGTCCAGATTCGACATCCTGCCCCTAAAGGGGCAGTTGATTCTTAAAACAGCGCTAAAGCGATACCCCGATACGAATCGGAGCTTTTCAGCAGCGATCGAGAGTTGCCGTTTGTTCTTTGAAGTTGTAACGTACCCGGTCAGACTCAATTTTCAGTGAGGTATGAAATGAAGCTTCGTTATCTGGGTTGGTCGCTTGTTGTTTCGCTTCTCTTGGCTGGCACATTCTGGGCGCAGCAAGCGGCGCTTGCGCCGAAGACTGTGGTGGTGCGGGCGGGACATTTGCTGGATGTGAAAAGCGGGAAGACGCTGGCGAATCAAACGATCGTGATTCAGGGCGACCGGATAACGAGCGTTGGGAGCGGCGACGCCCAAATTCCCGCCGGTGCGCAGGCCATCGATCTTTCGAACGCTACCGTGCTGCCGGGGTTGATCGATGCGCACACGCACCTGACTTTCAATCCAAATTTTGGTTACTCCTCGTTGGCGATCTCGGTGCCGCGGGAGGCGCTGATTGGGGCGCACAATGCGCGGACCACGCTGGAAGCCGGATTCACGACTGTGCGCAACGTAGGAGCGACAGGTTATGCCGACGTCGCGCTACGCGATGCCATCAATGCTGGCGATGTTCCGGGACCGCGCATGCTGGTGAGCGGTCCGGCATTAAGCATTACGGGCGGACACTGCGACAACGATCTGCTGCCGTTTGAATATCACGCGCAGAGCGACGGCGCGGCCGATGGAATTGAGGCGGTGCAGCACAAGACACGCGAGATCATCAAGTATGGGGCGGACGTGATCAAAATTTGCGCGACGGGCGGCGTGATGTCGAAGGGGGACGATCCCAATGCGGCGCAGTACACGCTGGAAGAGATGAAAGCGATTGTAGCGGATGCGCACCGGTTGGGACGCAAAGTGGCGGCGCACGCGCATGGCGCGCAGGGCGTGATTTGGGCATCGGAAGCGGGCGTGGATTCGGTGGAACATGGACACTTGATGAACGATGAAGCGATTGCGACGCTGAAGAAGAACGGCACGTACCTGGTGCCTACGTTGTATCTGATCGACTGGCAGCGGGAGAACGCGGCGCAGGCGAATCTCCCGGACTTTCTAAAGCACAAGATGGAGCTGGTGTCGCAGACGGGGAAAGGAAATGCGAAGAAGGCGTTTGAGGCGGGAGTGAAAATTGGATTTGGGACGGACGCGGCGGTGTATCCGCATGGGCTGAATGCGCGCGAGTTCAACGTGTACGTAAAGTTGGGGATGACGCCGTTGCAGGCGATTCAGACGGCGACCATCAATGACGCCGATTTGCTGGGGTGGCCGGACAAGGTTGGGACGGTTGAGCCGGGGAAGTTTGCCGACCTGATTGCGGTGGATGGGGATCCGCTGGCGGATGTGACTACGCTGGAGCGGGTGAAGTTTGTGATGAAGGGCGGCGAGGTGGTGAAGAATGGGTACGCGAAATGAGGGGAGATCACCGGGCTTGGCTGGTGGGGAAGCAGTGAAGATGACCGTGCGGGATGGGCGCGCGGCGTCCGTGGTAGCCCTGATGCTTCTGCTTCTTTCGACTTTTTCGCCCGCCTCCAGGAAAGAAACGAAAGAAGAGCCCCTCCTTCATTCCGTGGGCTTTAGTGTTCGACAATTTTCCGCGCCGGCAGGCTACAACTGGCGGGGCTCGGACGATCGGGCGCTGAGCGGTATTGTCTGGTATCCCGCGGAAGCCGGCGTTGGAGAAAAGGATCAATACGTTGGTCCGCCGGAGGCGCCGCTGTTTTATGCTGGCCGCGCGGCCAAGGACGCGACGCTGGCTCCAAGCTTCGTCAAATATCCGCTCATCGCGCTCTCGCATGGCACCGGCGGAAGCGCCATGCAGATGGCGTGGCTGGGCACTTATCTGGCCGCGCGCGGCTACATCGTCGTGGCTGTGAATCATCCTGGCAACAACGCCGTGAGCGGGTACACAGCGGAGGGGTTCATCGAAGGCTGGGAGCGGGCGCGAGACATCCGCACGGCCATCGACGACATGCTGACGGATGCGCGATTTGGATCGAAGGTCGACCCGGGTCGCATTGGAGCGGCGGGTTTCTCCTATGGCGGGTACACCATGATGGAGCTTGCCGGCGCCACTACCGACGTCAACCGGATTCTGGCATGGTGCGGGGAAAGAAAGGGCGCGTGCGATCCTCCCGAGATGCCGGACTTGATGGCGAGGTTTGCGGGTATAAGGCAGCAACCGCAGGTGCAGCAGGCGTTGCAGCATTCGGGCGATTCCTATCGCGATCCACGCGTCCGGGCCGTCTTCGCCATTGCTCCCGCCGTTGCTCGCGCGTTCACGCCGGAAAGCCTGCAGAAGATAACGATTCCCGTGGAGATGGTTGCGGGCGCGGCGGATTCGATTGCTCCTCCCGCCGAAAATGGTCGGTTCTTTGCGGCAAACATCGAGGGCGCGAAACTGACGATCCTGCCCGGTGGAGTGGGCCATTACACGTTCCTGGACGTGGGTACCGACGCCGGCAAAAAGCAGATGCCGAACTTTTTTGTGGACAGCGCGGGCGTCGATCGGGAAGCCGTACACAGGCAGGTTGCTGAAATGGCGGCTGAGTTCTTCGAGAAGGAACTGGCAGCAGCCAAGAAGAAACGCTGACCAACGCCGCGCCCAATGCGCCCGGTGCGGATTCTGGGGTATGCGCCTACCTCACTTCCATCAGCGGGCGTCAACCAAACGCAAACGCTGGAGTGTCGCGGGATTTCCTGCGTCCACGCGAAACAAGGGATCTCGTTTCGAGGTAAAAACAATCTGGAGTGGATTGTCGGGGGATGGTTCCTTAGGCGGAAATGTTTTCTGCGCTCCAAAACTCAGACCGATTTCCTGCCCTAGGGTAAACCTCTGGCCGGCAAAGAAGGAGATAGGAATCGCGATATCGCCGGAGAAACCATTCGCCGTCTTCTTCCACGCGGTCTTGATATCCAGGTTGTAGTTGTGCGGCTGCGGGCGCGGGGGGAGATAATCCTGTTCGCAATAGACGCTGGGCTTGACGGCCGCAAAGTCCCCCGGACTCAGGTACAAGTCATAGGTGTCGAGGGGTCGCCCCGGGCCAGCTTGAGGCTGTGCCGTTTCAAAGATCAGGCGGAACGCGTCGCCGTTCTGCACGTCTCTTCCCCAGAAAGGCTGGTAGAGGTCCGGGTCGGTGACGTCGGCAGCGATGTAAAGGCTCTCGGCGTCCCATGCCAAGGCGACTCGGGCGGAAAACTGTGCCGGTCCCTTCCAAGTGATTTTTCCCTCCGCAATCTGCGAATCCTCGTTCAGCAGATACAAAGGTTCGGACTCCCACTTGGAAAAATCGCCGTCAAGCACGGGCTTGGCGAGAACTCTGACGGCTTTCAAGGCGTCGCGCTCCTGGTCCCACTGCAGTTTGCCGTCCAGCAATGGTTTGAACATGGGGTCGGCCCGAACCTGAGACAGCCGATAGCGAAGTACGTTGATGACCGGAGATATTTCGGAGACGAGCTTTTCGTAACGGGGCTGGCCCTGCAGCGCGGCAATCAAGGATGTGAGGCGAGCAATTTGCAAGTCGGCGGCAGGGATGTCGATCGGATTCCAGGTTTCTTCGAAAAACGGCCGAAAAACCGAATCGTCTTTAGCGGAGCGGAAAATTTCGAGCAGGGGCGCGAGGATGTCCGGCGCATCCGGGCCATATTGAGTGATGAGAGCATGCCTCTGCGAAAGCCCGGGATTGTAGGCCGGCGGGTTCCAGAGATAATCAGCCACCGTCTGGAGAGGAATCAACGAGGCCCGGGGCTGAATCATAGGATTCGAAAACAGGCCCTGTGTGGCGGCGAAAAGTCGGGCATCCCGTCCGTGCAGGGGTGCCACGTTCAGCCACCACGGGTTGTCGTCATTGACGGGATAGTTGTCCCACACCAGAGGTTTGCGGCGGAGATAGCCGCCCCACTCGTTAGCTTGAGCCACGGTGATGGCTGGCGGAATGGTCTCAGTCCCCGTCCAGATTAGCGGCACTGCGGGATTGACGCCGGCGCCCAGTTCGGTGATGTAGTCGCGATTGCCCCACCCGTTGGTATAGGTCGTGGGACAAACCGTCAAACGGTTGTTCGGCGCCAGCGATTTGAGACGGTCGTAGAGGCGATTGATCAGCTGGACATGGGCCTGGGCAAGCGTCTTGAAGCGCGCCCGGTCCTCGGGATGCGCGAGGTCTGGTGGAACGTCGTCCAGGAACAGGGCAAAATTCGAGACCCCGAGCCGGGCGACAGTTTCCAGCTTGCGAGCGAGGGTCTCGAAGTCCGCATCGCTCGAATAGACCATCGAGAGACCGGGGCTGATGGCGAAACTGAAGTCGATGAAGTTTTCTTTGGCGGTGCCGGCAAGTTCGCCGAGGCGCTTGAATTGCTCGGGCGGATAGGGCTCACGCCAGAGCTTGCGGTGATACGGATCATCCTTCGGACCATAGATGTAGATGTTCATGCCGTGCTGACCCTCAAAGCGCAGGAGTTCGAGCCGGTCGGCATGAGTCCAGGGCGGTCCGTAGAAACCTTCGACCACGCCGCGAAGGGGAAAGGATGGATAGTCGGCGATGATCGCCAGCGCACCTTGCTTCTGCAGGCGAAGGGATTGTGGCTGTGGGACGAGAACTGTCGAAAGCTTCGAGGGGTCGCTGATGAGCAGGTCAGGGAGGCGCAGCAAGGCGTTGTGAAAACCGGCGGCTGAAGCTGCCTGGATGCGGATGCGATTGGGCGCGGCATGAACGGAAGCACGGCCGCTCGAATAAAAGCAGCGCAGAATATAACTTTCGTTTGCCAACTCCGCAGTTGGCTTCACCTTGGAACTGCGGGCGAATCGCTTGAGCTCGCCGAAGAATGCGCTGGGGTTGTTCGCGGTGTCGAGTTCTATAAGGAGGGTGCCGGGACTGGGCCGGAGACGCGCTTTGTGGGCGGTATTGCCGGAGAACCGCAGGGATGTGAGATTTTGCGAAGCCAGCTGCTGCAACTGGCGCCGAATCCGGCTGTCCACCCCGCCGCGGGATACGACCGTCCATGCGGCCTTGATCTGGCCGGTGGCGACCGGACTCAAGATTAGACATATGGAAGCTGCTACCAGGGCCAGCTTGGCGCGCATATTGAGAACCAGAGACCTCCCTCGTTGGCAGCGAACCACGACCTTCGGGTGGCGGCAGAATCGAAGATGGGCGCGTCCGAGCCCGAGCCCGCGTATTTTCACTTGACAGGGTACAACACCTGAAGCAGTATTGATACGTTTTAATAAAAGCTTTTTCTCCTGCATTCTGAGCAGGCGGCTGCGCCGGAAGAAATGCTGGAGGGGGATTTGGATGGGAGTGGGCCTCGAAGCCGGCAGAGAAAGCCGGAGTGCAGCATTAAACTCGGGTTGCGGCTTGGGTTAGGAGGAAGATCGTGAATAGCGGAAACGCAATTGGCAAGACAGCGCGGAATTTTCTTTCTATTTGTGCCCTGGTTCTGTGCGCGAGTTCTGTCGCGCTTGCCCAGGGGGGCAGGGGCAGCATCAGCGGCCTGGTCTCCGATCCGTCGGGGGCGATTGTCAGCGGCGCTAAAGTCACCGCACTCAACCATGCCACCGGAGTCGCGCTGCACACGGTCACAAGCGCGGCGGGCTTGTACAGCTTTGTATCGCTGACGCCTGGCAGTTATGTCGTTACAGCCAGTCAAAAGGGCTTTGAAAACGTAGCTCAGGACAATGTGCTGGTCACTGTGGATCAAGTCACCACAGCGAATATCGCTCTGCGAGTCGGCAGCGTGACCGAGACCGTTACGGTAACGGAAACATCCGCTCTGGCGGATACGACCAACTCCACCGTAGGGCAGTTGATTGAGTCGGCCAACATCGAGCGCTTCCCGACGCTCGATCGTAATATTTACGACTTAATTCAGTTGAGCGCCGGGGTGACCCCAGCCAACGGCTCGCCCAGTTCTGGCAATTCGGAAGCGATCACGAACATCTCGAGCGGGCGCCCTGGAGTAGATGTGTCGTCCTACACCATCAACGGCGCCATTCAGGGATCGGTA
>Ga0224557_1000041_pt1 | contig 143477 bp, 122 predicted proteins | sample 714S31014metaG_FD_180677 | JGI IMG/M metagenome (GOLD analysis project Ga0224557, IMG submission 180677) | Peat soil microbial communities from Stordalen Mire, Sweden - 717 S3 10-14 | ecosystem: Environmental > Terrestrial > Soil > Wetlands > Peat | place: Sweden: Norrbotten County, Stordalen... | reverse complement strand
GGCTGATGTGGGGCGGCCAATCTTGGCCGCAGCCGCCTTTTCAGGCGGCCAGGGCCGGCTGAAAGCCGGCTGCGGGCAGAATGCCCGCCCCACAAGATCCAAGCTGGTTGTCACTCTATTATGCGAGACTCAATAGCATAGCTGACCCCGCACGATTCACAATGACGCAATTGATTTCAAATCCTAAGCCCATCGCAGGAGGCCCGGTGGCGCCAACCGGCACCCCGATCCACGTCCTTTATCTCATCGATGTCCTGTGGGGGCTCGGGGGCGCCGAAGGAGTGTTGCTGCGCATCCCGGGGCTGCTGCCGAAGGATCGCTACCGCTGCACCATCGGCACGTTCCGGCTGCGGCCGGAGTCGCCGGTTTTCGACCAGCTTCCCTGCCCCGTACGGGAGTTTCCAGTCAGCCGGGTCTTCGGCATGGGAGCGCTGCGGGCGGCGCTCGATCTTAGGCGATTCATCCGTTCGGAGCGCGTCCAGATCGTCCACACTTTCTTCGAATCGGCGGACCTGCTAGGCGGTCTGGTGGCAAAGCTAAGCGGCGTTCCCGTGGTGATATCCAGCCGCCGCGACATGGGCATTCTGCGCTCCACCAGGCACCGCATCGCCTACCGCCTGATGAGCTCGCTGTTTAACCAGGTGCAGGCCGTTTCCGGAGCGGTTCGCGAGCAGACCATCCGGGCCGACCGCATCGACCCGGATAAAGTGGTCACCATTCCAAATGGAATCGAAATCGAAAAGTTGGCCGCCGCCGACGGGGCCGCCGCCTTGCACCATTTGCTCGGTCTGGAAGACGATTCACCCCTCATCGTCAGCGTGGGTCACATCCGGCGCGTGAAGGGCTTCGACGTGCTGCTGCGCGCGGCCGCGGAAGTTTGCCGGGTTTATCCCAAGGCCACTTTCCTGATTGTGGGCACCGTCCAGGAACCCGACTGCGACCGCGATTTGCGGGAACTGGTCCGCCAACTCGATCTGGAGCGCAACGTGCGCTTCCTGGGCAAACTGGAGAACGAGAGTGTGTGGTCGCTGTTGAAGTTGTGCGATGTGTTTTGCCAGCCTTCCCGCAGCGAGGGTATGTCCAACGCGCTGCTGGAAGCCATGGGCTGCGGCCTTCCTTGTGTGGCCACCGCCGTCGGAGGCACGCCCGAGGTTCTGGAGGATGGGCGAACCGGCTACATTGTCCCCAGCGAGGATTACCATGCGGCGGCCAATCGGATCATGGCGCTGCTGGGCGATCCCGAAGGCGCGCGGCAGATGGGCCTGCTGGCGCGGCGCGTGGTCGAGGAGCGCTTCTCGGCGCAAAGCATGATCCGCAGCATGGTCGGGATGTATGACCAACTTCTGGGAGGACGCCGGTAATGCCGGCACTGTCGGAGATGGATTTGGCGATCGCCGGGAGCCCGGTGAATGTTCGTTTGCACCGCGAGGTGCAAGCGATCCGCACGCTGGCCGAACTCGACCGCATTGCCTCCGGCTGGGAACGGCTGGCGGCGGATCGCAATCCTGTGTCGGATTTTGCGTACGCGCGCGCATGGGCCGCGGGGCTTGACGGCGCCCAGCGGCTGTTCGTACTGACGGCCGGCAACGCTGAGGATTTGGCGATCGCGCCCCTGGTGATCAACCGCGGCGGAGCAGGATGGCTGACTCTGCTGGCGGCGGAAATGTACGAGATTCTCGATTTCCTGGGTGCGGATGAAAGGGCTGTCGCGGAATTGGCGCGCGCCATCGTGCGCACGGGGCGTCCTCTCTACTTGAAACGCGTTCCCGCCGGCGCGCCGGTGGTCGCAGCCATCGAAGCCGCCTATCGCGGACGCGGCGTCGTGCGGCGGCGGCCCGCCGGCGGATCGCCATGGATTCCACTGGACGCATCCTGGACCGCACCCGAGATGCGGCTGGAGGCCGGACGCCGTTCGGATCTGCGCCGCGCCATGCGCCTGGCGGAGAAGATGGGCGCGGTGGAAACCGCCATCGTCACTCCCACGCGCGCGCAGTTGCCGCAACTTGTCGAGGAAACCTTTCAGGTGGAAGCGGCCGGGTGGAAGGGCGCGCATGGCACGGCCCTGGCGGCCGATCCCGTGCGCGGGGCTTTCTTCAGGCGCTATCTGGAGCAGGCCTGTGCCCAAGGCACGCTGCGGATGTGCCTGTTGCGTATTGGCGGGCGGGCGGCCGCCGCGCAGATCGCGATCGAAAGTGGCAGCCGGTTTGACTTGCTGCGCGCGGGCTACGACGAGCAGTTTTCGCGCTGCTCGCCGGGCATGCTGCTCACCGCGGAAAGCATCCGCTATGCCGCGCGCCGCGGCCTGCGCGCCTACGAATTCAACGGCAATGTCGAGCCATGGACAAAAGTCTGGACCCAGCACGAGCACGCCTGCTGTTCCCTGTGCGCCTATCCTTTCAGCCCGCGCGGCGCATGGGCGCTGTGGACGGACGGCGGGCGGGCGGCGGTGCGCAAGCTGCGGAGCAGGTTCAGGCCATGATTGCCTCCCCCTGGATGCCGCTGCTGCGAAAGGCCGCACGGAGTTATGTGGCGGGGCCTGAGCTGCGGGACGCTCTACGCCTGGCGCAGGAATTCGCGGCGCGGGGCGTGCCAGCCTCCACGCTTTGCTTTTGGGATGCCCAGGACGACATCCCCCGGCACGTCGCCGACATGTACCTGGCAACCGTGCGGGCCATCCAGGGCGCGCGCCTGGACTCTTATGTGTCGGTCAAAGCGCCATCGCTGGCGTTCGACGCCGGACTGGTCGCGGAAATTGCGGAAGCCGCGCGCGCGGCAGGAACTTGCGTTCACTTCGACTCGCTCGGAGCGGAGACGGCCGACGCTACCTTCGGGCTGATCGAGCGCGCGCGCGTGCACCAGGCGCAGCTCGGCTGCACCATTCCGGGGCGGTGGCGCCGCAGTCCGCGCGACGCCCAAACGGCCGCTCAGATGGGCCTGCGTGTGCGGGTGGTCAAAGGCCAGTGGCCCGATCCGGGCGCGGCTGTCGATCCGCGCGCCGGTTTTCTGGGCGTGGTCGACGCACTCGCGGGCGGCGCGACGCCTGTGGCCGTGGCCACGCATGAGCCGGTGTTGGCGGCCGCCGCCATTCAAAAGCTGCAATCCGCCGGCACTCCGTGCGAACTGGAATTGCTCTATGGACTGCCCAGCCGCGCGGTCCTGAAGGTGGCTCGCGAGCTGGCCGTTAAGGTGCGTTATTATCTGCCCTACGGCCACGCCTGGCTGCCCTACGCGCTCGGTCAAGCGCGGCGCGATCCGCGCATCCTGTGGTGGGTGCTGCGGGACGCTGCCAGAAACTAGTGTTGGGCGTGGCGCAGACGATCGTTGTTTGTCGTCTGCGCACCGTGCTCGAACTCGGCAGGCCACGAAAAACGATGGCCTGCACACTGCACTAGCCTCATGATAGCCATGGCCACCGGAACTCAACAAACCGACGCGCCCGACCGCACCGTGGCCGAAGAACGCTTTTACGAAGCCTACCATTGGTGCCTCAATCCCATGCTGAGTTTGCGGGATCTGCTGCAACACCTCGGCGAGGAGATTGAAAGCTATCGGGCGAACGGCGCCGCGGGCTGGCAGGGCGAAGAGCGCCGCATCAATCTATATCTGTTTGGCTGCGCCATCGCTTGCACGCTCGACGATCATCTGGCTGGCCAGCCTTGGAGTCTGGACGCCGTGGCGCGGCGATTTCCGTCGGCGCGGACGGCGATCCGCGCCACCGAAGCCCTGCTCGATGCCCGCCGTGGCGCGCGTGCTGCAGCGTGGCGCAGCCAATGGACCGGATGCGTGGATGCCGCTTGTGAACTTCTGCTCGGCGGCGACGACGGCGCGCGGTTCTGCGAACAGGCGCGCCTTTGGATCGCGGCCGCGGGCGGCGCGCTCGGCGAAGCCGCCGGTGGTGAGCGCATGCGAATTCCGGAAGCGTTCCGCTGTCAGGATCTCACCCACCAGGATGTCTGCGCGATGGTGCGCCTGTGCCTGTCCGCGCTGCCGGAAAAGGATCGGCCGATTGCCATCGTTGGGCCGCGGACGGCGGGGGCGTATTTCGCGCCGCTCGCGGCAGCCCGGCTGCGCGCGCTCGGTTACACGCGCGTGACCTGGCTCACCGTGCGTCCCAAGAACGGCCTGTCGCGCGCCGAGGCCCGTGCGATCTCCGCGGCGCTGCGCGTCCGCGCGCGTGTGTTGATCGTCGACGATCATCCGAACTCGGGCCACACCCTGCGCTTGTTGCTGGGCGCACTGCGCGGCCTGGGGGCCGCTTCGGCCGACATGATCGTCGCGCTTCCCGGCCACCCTTCCATTCCCAACTTCACCGTCGCCGAGGAAGCCGCCCGCGGCGTGCGCTTCTTCGTGCTGCCGCCTGAGCAGCGCTACAAGGCGCGGCTGCTCGAGCGCTCGGTAGAAAGCGATGCGATTGCCGCACTGAACGCCCAATTCGCCTCGCACTACTCCGACGGTTTCCAGGTGCGCCTCAAGCGGGTGCTGGAATCGGACACCGGGCGCGTGATGGCCAAGAGCGTCGGCTGGGGTTGGCTGGGATATCACGCGTGGCTGGCCGGCGTCGCGCTGGAGGGATTTGTTCCGAAGACGCTTGGCCTGCGCAACGGCATTCTGTACTCTGAATATGTGGATTCACAGGCTGAAGCCTGTGCCACCTCACAGGCTGAAGCCTGTGCTACCTACGTTGCGCGGCGCGTGAAAACGCTCGGGCTGCACGAAGACCCCGCGTTTGCCAGTCCCGGATATCGGTGGTGCGGCTGGGACGACCTTGCCGCCACTCTCAGCCGCGTCTACGGCCCTTACCTGGGACCATTGAAGAAGCGCGCTATCCGGCGCAGGCTCAAGGCCTACGTTGCGCCAAACCCCACCCTGGTCGACGGCCGCATGAAACCCGCGGACTGGGTATGCTCCGGCGGCAAGCTGCTGAAGACGGATTTCGAACATCACAACTTTGGCGGCGGCGAACCCGACATCGTGGATCCCGCCTGGGACTTGGCCTCCGCCATCTTTGAATTCAAGCTTTCGCTCGACGGCGAGCGGGACCTGCTCGAAGCGTATATGGCGGAGACCGCGGATACGGGCATCGCGGAGCGCCTGTTGCTGTACAAGATTCTGTACGCCATGAATGCACTGCGCGCGGCGAAATACTGGATCGCCCGCAGACCCAACGATGCACGCCGCGAGGATTGGAACCGGCAGTTCATCGCCACGCGCAGCTTTGCGGCTTTCCACGTGGCCCGCTATTGTGGCCGCAACTTGGGCCCAGCGCCGGCCGCATGGGAACGGCGGCTCTGTTTCCTCGATCTGGATGGCGTGCTGGATTGGGGTCTGCTGGGATTTCCGCACTCCACGCCGTGCGGCGTCGCCGCCTTGCAACTGTTCCAGCGCAGCGGATTCTCGGTGGTGCTGAATACCGCGCGCAGTCTGGAGCACGTGCGCGAGTATTGCCGCGCCTACCGGCTGCCAGGCGGCGTCGCCGAACTGGGCAGCGTCTTCTGGGACGCGGTCCGCGATTGGGAGGTGCCTTTGATCGATGCGGAGGCCGTCACCCAAATCGAAAGACTGCGCGCGGAGATCCAAGACCTCCCGGGGGCTTTCATCGACCCGGAGAATCGGTATTCGATCCGCGCTTATCGCTTTCAGGACGGATCGATGCGGCCGTTGCGGACCGCGGAAGTCGCGGCGGTTCTGGATCGTTCCGGCTGCGACCGGCTGACATTCGTCGAGAGCGGTGCGGACACCTACATCGTGCAGAAAGGCGCCGGAAAGGGTGCGGCGCTGACGAGCGTGAAAGCCTATCTGGGCTGCTCCGGCGAACCAGTGGCGGCCATCGGCGATTCCGGTCCGGACGTGGAGATGCTGCGCGCGGCGGATATCGCCTACGCGCCGGCAAATGCCTCGCGTGAAGTCCGCGCGCTAATTGCTGGCGGCGAATGCCGGCTCGCCAGCCGGCCGTTGCAAGCGGGCCTGTTGGAAGCGGCCATTGAACTGTGCCGCGCCGCGGGACACAGGGCGGGCGACGCCGCGCCCAGCCATGACGCGGAACCCGCTTCGTTGTTGGATGAGCTGTTGCATGTGCCGGACAGGCGCCCAGTGGAGCGGATTCTCGGCGCGCTGCGCTGGCGGGGGCTCTGAATGACGGCCACTCTACCTGCCACCTGCGAAGGCCTCGGCTCCATCGACGAGTCGGTCCATGGCGCATGGATCGCCACTGCCGCGGAGTTCGCTCAGCTCGGCGCGGAGTGGGACACCCTGTTTCAACGCGCAAACCCGGAAAACATCTTCTTGAGTTTCGGGTGGATGTCCACCTGGTGGAAACACTTCGGCAAGGGCCAACTGGCGGTGATCGCCGTACGCGATTCGGACGGGCGGCTGGTCGCCGTGGCGCCTTTCCACGTCGCGCATTCGTCCGCGGGACTGGGCGCGCGCCGTCTTGGTTTCCTGGCGGATGAGCACGTGGGGTCGGACTATCTGAACGTTTTAGCCGACGCCCGATGCGGGGCGGCGGCGGTGGAAGAGATCGCGCGGATGTTGTTTGCGCATCATGATCTCTGGGACTATATCGAACTGCGCGACACCGCGGATTCGCCGCTAATGGCCGCCTTCGCCGCCGGGCTGCTCAGCCGCGGAATGTGCGTCTTCGAGACCAGCCGCCGTGCCTGCCGCTACATTCCGTTGCCGCCCACCTTCGAGAAATACCTGGCTGGAATCGGCGCCAGCCTGAGGGCCAATTACCGGCGCCGGTGGCGCGCGCTGCAGCACAAACATCAAGGGGAATGCCTGGCCATTTCCGACGCTGCCGGCTTGGAACGGCACTTCCCTACTTTGATTGCGTTGCACCGCATGCGGTTCGCAGAACGAGTGGAGGAAAGCGCATTCCTGGCGGCGGGAGTCCCCCAGTTTCACTTGGAGGCGATGCGGGTTCTGGCGGCGGGAGGGTTCGTCAGGCTGTTCGTGCTCACGGCCGGCGGTGAAGCCGTCGCGGCGCTTTATGGCTTCTGTGTAGGACAGACGTTTCAGTTTTACCAGTGTGGGATGCACACCGGGTGGCTCCGCCAGGGTGTCGGGCAGGTCCTGATTGGCAACGCCATCGAGCACAGCATCGCCGGCGGGCAGGGTACCTTCGATTTCCTGCGCGGCGACGAATCCTACAAGGCGCAGTGGGCGGATAGCTGCCACGAGAACATCACGCTACGCTTCTTCGACCAGCGTCCAGCCAGCATCGCCGCGCGGTGGAGTCTGCGGATATCCGCGGCTCTGCGCAGCGCCGCGCACAGCTTGAGAACGCGGTTGGCCGGCGCGCCGCGGACATAGCGCGTCCGGCTTGCAGGGCGGCATCGCTGGCTATTGAGGCTCGCATAATACAAGTGACAGCAACTGAATCTTCGCAGTCTGGCGCCGATTTTTCGTGGGGCAGGCCCTCGGCCTGCGGCGGCCTCTCAGGCCGCCTCTTCGGTTGCGGCTATGCTGCCCAAGATCGGCCGCCCCACATCAGCCCCGATGCAAAGTCAAGCTGCCAGCCAGCTGCCAGCCTGCCCCACATTGCTTTTGCCGGCGCTTCTTGAGACACTCTGACCAAACGCAATGAGTCGCAATCTCGCGGAGTACTATCACTGGGAGGAAGCGGACCGGGGCATCCGGATATACATGTACTCCGGAATGGCCGACCGCCTGCAGGTGGAAGTCTCCGGCACAACCGAAGCCGGCGGAATCCTGCTGGGCCGCACCGAACAGGATCGGGGAACGCCGATTGTCTTCATCGACGACTTCGTGCCGGTGCCGTGTTCCTACCGCGCCGGACCGCTCTACGATGTTTCCAGCGAGGATAGCGTCAATCTGGAGGCTGCGCTGTTACGGACGGCGCTGGCAGGGTGCGAATCGCCCGATGCGGCAGCCGTCGTCGGGTATTACCGCAGCCACATGCGCGACGGTCTGTCGCTCACCTCCGCCGACCTGCTGACCATCGACAGCTACTTCCAGGCGCCAGCCAGCGTGTTCTTGCTGGTCAAAGCCGTGGCGGGCAGTAAAGCCTGCACGGCTGGTTTCTTCTTCTGGGAAGACGGCCACATCCAATCCGAATTCAGCTCGCTGGAGGTGGCCCTCGGACGCACGCCGTCTTTGTCGCCTCCACCCGCCGCGCTGGCTGCCGAGCCGGATCGAGAGACGGCGGAATCGGTGCCTGCTCCGGACGACGATCTGCCCGCCGAACTGGCAGAGTTGTTCCGCAAAGCGGCCCTGCCCCAGCCTGCCGATGCTCCGGCCCCGGAACCTGCGCCACGCACCGAACAGCCCGTGGTGATGGCTGCCGCGCCCGTGCGACGCGGCAAGACTCCGCCCCGCTGGGCAGGTCTGCTGCTGAGAGGCGCCACGATCCTGATTGCCAGCGCGGCGCTGGTGATCTCGGTGGTGACTTATCTGGGCGCGCCACGGCCTCCGCGCGAACAGGCGGCCGACTCCCTGCCCGCCATTCCGATGCTGGGATTGCAGGTCGAGCGAACTCCCCCGGACCTGCTGGTGATTTGGAACCGGAATTCGCGCGAAATCGTAGCGGCGCGGCGCGCCACGCTCACCATTCGCGACGGCGGAGTCCGGAAAACGCTGGACCTCGACAAGACCCAACTCGCCCTCGGCAGCACGCTCTACACGCCCGTCACCGACGATATCCAGTTCAGTCTCGAGGTGTATGGGCCGGACGACGGGAGTGTTTCGCAATCGATTCGGGCCCCGCGCGGCGGGACGCGGTAGGGCGCGCCGAGCCGCGACGAATGGTGGGGCAGGCTCTCAGCCTGCTTGGGGCTCTCAGCCCCGCTTTCGCGAGCGAAGCTCGCGTGAAGCTCGCGTCAGCGGGGTAGACGATCCACAAGAATCGTCGCGGCGCGCGACGAAGGCCGGTAAGATAGGTGATGTGAAAACCGCGCTGGTCCTTTCCGCCGGAGGCATGTTCGGCGCCTACCAGGCGGGTGTGTGGAAAGCCCTCCAACCCGTCTTCCGCCCCGACGTGGTGATCGGCTGCTCGGTAGGCTCCATCAACGGCTGGGCCATTGCCTCGGATATCCCGGGCGACGAGTTGATCCGCACCTGGCTCGACCCGCGTTGCGCGACCCTGATGACTCCGCGCGTGCCATGGCGGCCCTGGCGCGCCATCTTCGACCCCGGCCCGCTCCAGCAGATGGTCCAGGAACTCACTTCCACTTACACGCCGCACGCGGCGTTCGCGGTGGCCGTCACGCGATTGCCGCAGTTGCGCCTTGAAATCGTCCAGACGCCCGATCTCACTTGGCGGCACGTCATGGCCTCGTGCGCCGTACCGCTCGCATATCCTCCGGTGCGCATCGATGGGCATCTCTATTGCGATGGCGGCCTGCTCAGCGTCATGCCGGTGTGGGCCGTCCAGCGGTTCGGCATCACCCATGCGATTGCCGTCAACGTGCTGCCCAGCTTACCGTTGAACGCGGTGCGGGCGGCCGTCCGCATGGCGCGCCTGCTGGCCCCGCGCGAGCCGCAAGTGACTGGCGTAGAGGTGCTCCGATTGGGGCCTGAGAGGGCGCTCGGCGAGCTGCACGATGCGCTCACCTGGGACGAAGCCAACGCGCGGCGCTGGATCGACCGCGGCCAGGCGGACGCTGAAGCGCTCATCCACAGCCCACAATTTGCACTATTTCCAGCCAGTTCGGACCGTTTCGTTTAAAATAGGCTATTCTATGGCGATGTATCGGGTCTACCGGATGAAAGATGCGCCGCGCCAGCAGTTCCGCTGGGCGCCGCACGTGGCCGGCGCGGCCAGCGTGAGAGCCAAGGATTACGAGCCTGGCGGCGAAGTCCAGGCCGATAGCGAGTACGATGCCTGGAGCCGTTTGCGCGCCTCCGAGCGCCCGCTGGATGTGGGCGACTTGCTCGAAACCGAAGGCGGCGCGTTGCGCATTTGCAAGTACGTGGGATTCGAAGCGGCAAGCTGGGCCATCCAGGAACCGAGATCCGCGGCGCAGATCCCGCCCGAGCAGCCGGCGCAGCCGGTGCACATCTGAGAGGAGCACATGAGGGAGCCGCGATTAGGCGACATCATCGACGACTATTGCGTCAAGTGCAAGCGCATCATGAACCATGCGGTGGTGTCCTTGCTGAACGGCGAGCCCGCCAAAGTTCGCTGCCGGACGTGCCACAACGATCACGACTACCGGCACGAACAGCCGCCTCCGCCCAAGGTGGACACACGCAAACAGGCGTTGTTCAACGAGGTGCTGGCCAAGGTCGCACCGGGTAGCGCGATCGGCTCTGTCGCGCCTGAGCCTTTTCTGGAAGATCCTCTGGAAGAAGTCTTCCCCGGCGAAGAACCGGCCGAGGAAGCCATGCCCGAACAGGCCGCGCCCGAAGAAGCCGCGCCCGAAGAGGCCCCACCCATTCCAGCGGTAAGACAGAAGGCCAAGCCAAGAATGGCGAAGGCTGCGCCGAAGACGAAGGCGAAAGCCGCCGCCAAGGCCAAAGCCAAGGCCCGCAAGTAGCGCGTGTTGTGGTTTTGGTTCTTCGCAGGACCGGCCCTGGCCCTCGCATTCCTCTCTCTCCGCGGTGAGCGAAAGCGCGCCGCATACGTAGCCGGACAGCTTGCGGAAGCGTCGCGCCCGGACCTGGGCGCAGACCTGCCCCCGGCCACCGTCATCGTTCCGGTGAAAGGCGGCGACCCCGGCTTGCGCGAGAATCTGGCCGCGCTGGCCGCGCAGGATTACCCCGATTATGAATTGATCGTGGTCGCGCATTGCGCCGCCGATATACCTGCCGGCGTGCTTCCGGCGCGCGTGCGCGTGGTGCTGGCCCACGCGGAGGAGTCCGGCACCGGCGCGAAGGTGCTGAATCTGCGGACCGGCGTCCGTTTCGCGCGGAAGGACTCGGCGTTATTCGCGTTCGCGGATTCCGACGGGCGCGTTTCGCGGACCTGGCTCCGCGCGCTGGCGTCGCCGCTGGCCGACAGGCGGGTGGGCGCCACGACCGGATATCGCTGGTACGCGCCCGAGCCGCCCGATTTCTGGTCGCTCCTGCGCAGCGTGTGGGATGCGGTGATCGGAGGGACCTTCGGGCCTGGCTCGAACGCCTTCGCCTGGGGCGGATCGATGGCCATCCGCAGCCAAACATTTCATGCCATTCGCGTTCCCGACTTCTGGCGGGGCACGGTCAGCGACGACTACGCGCTGAGCGACGCCGTCCATCGCGCCGGCCTGCGCATCGTCTTCGCGCCCGGAGCTATGGCCGTCTCCGCGGGCCGCACCAGCGGCCGTGAATTCCTGGCCTGGGCGCGCCGCCAGCTCACCATCACGCGCGTCTATCGCCCGCGGCTCTGGTGGACCGCTCTGGCGGCGCATCTCTTCTATTGCGGCGGCATGGCGGCGGCCATCGTGGCGTCCATCCACGGCAGCCGCGGCGCAGAGTGGGTGCTGCTCGCACAGCTTTCACCGGGCATGCTCAAGGGCGCCAATCGCGCCACGTTGGCCAAGGCCGAACTTCCCGGCTGCAAAGCATGGTTCGACCGGCACGCCTGGGTCCATACACTGTGGGTGCCGCTGGGAACCTGGATCTGGCTGATCGTGCTGGTAGCGTCGGCGTTCGGGAACCGGATCGAGTGGCGCGGCAAACGGTATCGGTTGAAGAACGTCCGTCCACCGTCCTGAAACTGCCTCTATACTGGAGTGAGTCGAATGACGCCCACCACCAGTTTCGGCGCGGTCGAAAGGGTGAAAGGCGGAGACTACGACGCGTTCGCCGCGCTCTTCGCGAAGTATCGCCGGCGGCTCGCCGCCCTGCTGCGTTATAAAGCCGGTCCTGCGTTACTCGCCACGGTCGAAGTAGACGATCTGCTGCAGGAAACCTTCCTGCAGGCTTTCCGCGATATCAAGCGCTTCGACTATCAGGCGCCCGGCAGCTTCTGGAACTGGCTGGCTTCGATCGCGTGGCTTCGATCGCGGGTCACGTGGCGCAGGACGCCGCTCGTTTCCAGGGCCGCCAGAAGCGCGCGGGCGACATGCTGCGTTTCCGTTCCGCCAGCAATCCGAATGGCCCCGATCCGGTGGACGCCAAGACGCCCACGCTGCTGCTGTCGGAGAAGGAAGCCGTCGCGGCTCTCTTCGAGCGACTGGAAGCGCTGCCGCCGGACTACCGCGAGGCGATCCTGTTAGCCAAGATCGAAGGTCTCTCGACGGCTGAGATTGCCGCGCGCATGGGCAAAACGCGCGAGGCCGCGGCGCTGCTGCTGCATCGCGCGCTCAAGCGATTTCGTGCGCTGGCGGGAGAGCCGTAATGCCGTCCGCGCCGGACAAAGAAGAACTGCTGGCGCAGGCGCTGGCCGATTTCCTCGACCGCCAGGCGCGCGACGAGGCCCCGGCCGTCGATGGCTTCTGCCGCGAACATCCGGAGATCGCCGACGAGTTGCGGCTCCAGCTTGAAATCCTCGCTGAAATCGACCGCGCCGTCGGTCTGTCCGAGCCGCCGCCACCGGCCCCTCATCCGGCGAAACTTTCCGGCTACCAGATCCTCGGCGAGATCGGATCGGGTGGCATGGGGCGCGTGTTCCTGGCCATGGACGAGCGGCTCGGCCGCAAAGTTGCCATCAAGACCCTGAACGCGCGCTATGCCGATAACCCGGTCCTGCGCGCCCGCTTCATGCACGAAGCGCGCGCCATGGCGCAGGTCACGCACCCGAACATCGCGCGCATTTACGCGCTCGGCCCGGATGGCGAGCCGCCCCACTTCGTCATGGAGTTCGTGGAAGGCGCCGCGCTCACCGCCGCCGCGCACGCGCTCACGCTGCGGCAAAAAGTGGAGCTGATGCGCAAGGTGGCCCTGGCCGTGGGCTTTCTGAACGGGCGCCAGGTGGTTCACCGCGACCTGAAACCGGGCAACATCCTGGTGGGTCCCGACCTCGAGCCGAAGCTGCTCGATTTCGGGCTGGCGCTGCACCTCTCCGGGAACGAGGCGCGCCTCACCCTGCACGGCGAAATCATGGGCACGCCGGATTACTTCTCCCCGGAGCAGGCCCGTGCAGACGCGCCACTCGATGCGCGCAGCGATGTCTTCTCGCTGGGCGTCATCTGCTATGAGCTGCTCACCGGTTCCCTGCCCTTTCGCGCGGAGACGCTGGGCGGCCAGGTGCAGTCCATCTGCGAAGACGATCCCGTGCTGCCGCGGCGCATCGACAGCGAGATTCCCGGCGATCTGCAAAACGTCTGCATGAAGGCGCTCGAAAAGGCGCCGGCCGCCCGCTACAACTCGGCCTTCGAAATGGCGGCTGACCTGGAACGCTTTCTGGCCGGAGATGCGGTACTCGCCGCGCCCGCCGCCTACGCGCGCCTGATGACCGGCAAGATCGCGCAACATCTGCGCGAGTTGGACGGCTGGAAGCAGGACCAGATCCTTTCCGACTCGGAATACGATTCCTTCCGCAAGTGCTACGACCGGCTGGTGGAGCGCGAAGACGCCTGGATCATGGAAGTCCGCCGGCTGTCGCTGCCGCAGGTGAGTTTGTATCTGGGCGCGTGGATTCTGGTGGTGGGCGCGGCGCTGATCGTATTGTTCCGATACGCGGGGCTGAGCGGAACGCCGGCCGTGCTGGTGGCTGCGGCGGCGACTGCGCCCACCGCCTGGATCGGCATTCGCTGCTGGAAGCTCGATCAGCGCCGCATCGCCGTGGCCTTCCTGCTGGCCTTCTGCCTGCTGCTGCCCATCGCCCTGCTGGTCGCCATGGGCGAATATGGCGTGTTCCGCGGATTCACCCAGGGCCGCAAGAATCTGGAGCTTTTCTCGAATTTCGAAAGCTTCAAGATGACCACCAACGCGCAATTATGGTGGGCGATCCTGCTCTCGCTGCCGGCCTACTATTGGCTGCGCCGCTTCACGCGTGCATCCGTGTTCTCGCTGGTGTTCGCCGTGATGGCCGCGCTCTGGTGCCTGGCCTGCCTGCTGCGATTGGGCATGTTGGACTGGATCGACAAGGACCCCGGCAGACCGTACTTCTACCTGCTCCCCTGCGCGGCGCTGTTCTTCGCCATCGCCCTGGCGTTGGAGCGTCTGCGGCTGGCCAACGATTCGCGGTATTTCTATCCGATCGCGGTCGCCTTCACGCTGGCGGCGCTGACCGGTGTGGCCACCTATCATGAACCCTACGCCAACTGGCTGAAGAGCGTGGCGCCGTGGACCCGCGGCCAGATCGAATATCTATTCATGGCGAACGCGGGAATCTACTTTGCGCTGCAGATTGCGTGCGAGGGTGTCCGGTCGCCGCAGATGCGCTCGGTAGCCAAATCGTTCCGCTTCGTGATACCCGGCCACGTGATGACGTCGCTGCTGCTGCTGGGTCTGGCCGCATCGGATCGCTGGGAGAAGGCTCCGGCGAACGCGGGCATGCGCCTGGAAGCGCGTTTGCTGGAGGCGCTCCTGCCGGTTGTGGCTTGCGTATTCGTGCTGGGCAGCATTCCCAAACAGATGAAGAATTTTTTCGCCAGCGGCATGCTGTTCCTGGCCATCGGCCTGGTGCGCCTGCAGCAGGATTTCTTCAAAGACCGCGCCTGGTGGCCGATCGGCCTGTTGCTCACCGGCCTGCTGCTGATGGCCGCCGCCGCCCGTTACGCTCCCCTCAAGATGGCTCTTAAACGATGGAGGGCGGGCTTTAGCCGGCGCGGGGCTTAAGCCCCGCTATTTGGGCCCAACTGCAATTTCCGCCCGCCAATGTCGCTATCCCGTAGTGAAAGGAGTTTCAACATGCGATTCACACTATGGCTGGCGGTACTGGCGGGCGTCGCGGCGATGACCGGCTGCGCGCCCGCGGTCGCAATCCACCCGCTCTACACCACGCAGAATCTCGCTTCCGACCTGCCGCTGGAAGGAACCTGGTCGGAGAAGGATGGTGCGATCTGGAAGATCGAGAAATCGGGGGACGGGTACACCGTCGATTCCGCGGACGGGACGAAATACGCGGTCCACTTGCTGCGCTTGCAGGAATACGAATTCGTGGACGTGGCCTCCAAGTCCGATCCGGAGGTCGGCGTCGCGGGCCACTTGTTCGCCAAGATCCGCATGTCCGGCGACGAACTATACGTCTCCCCGATCGACGAGACCTGGCTGAAGCGCATGGTGGAGGCCGGCCAGGCGCCGCAATCCACCATGGGCGAGGGACAGCAGATCGTGCTGACGGCCCCCACCAGCGAGTTGCAGAAGTTCGTCCTGCTGCATGCGGCCGACCCGGACGCCTGGGACGCCGACGATGACGCATTGCATCGTGTCCATTAGCGGGTATAATTGCGGATATGGCAAAAAGCAGGGATAAAGGCAACAAAGAAGTCAAGAAGCCCAAGAAGAAGAAGTAGGCGAATGGGCGCCGGGCACTCCAGCGCGGCGCCCACAACCCGACAGCCATAGCCTGCAGCCCAGAGGAGTCCCATGCGTACAGAATGGATAGCCGAACGCCAGAACGACGCAGTCCGCACGCAGATGCACTATGCGCGGCGAGGCGTCGTTACCGGTGAGATGCAGCACGTCGCGCGGTGCGAAAGCCTGGCGCCCGAATTCATCCGCTCCGAGGTGGCGCGCGGACGTATGATCGTCCCCGCCAACATCCGCCACACCAACCTGGAGCCCATGTGCATCGGCGTCGGATCGAAGTGCAAAATCAACTCCAACATCGGCAACTCGGCGGTTACCTCTAATATCGATGAAGAGCTGGAAAAGCTGCGCTACTCGGTGAAATACGGCGCCGATACCGTGATGGATCTTTCCACCGGCGGCGACATCCCGCGCATCCGCCAGGCCATCATCGACGCATCGCCGGTGCCCATCGGCACCGTGCCGATTTACGAAGCGCTCTCGCGTGTGCGCCGCCTGGAAGACCTGAGCGCCTCGCTGATGCTGGAAGTGATCCACGAGCAGGCCGAGCAGGGCGTGGACTACATGACCATTCACGCCGGCGTGCTGGTGCAACACATCCCGCTGGCCGCGCGCCGCGTCACCGGCATCGTCAGCCGCGGCGGCTCCATCCTGGCCGAGTGGATGGTGAAGAATCATCGCCAGAACATGCTGTACGAGAGCTTCGACGAGATCTGCAAGATCTTCCAGAAGTACGACGTCAGCTTCTCGCTGGGCGACGGCTTGCGCCCCGGATCGGTGGCCGACGCCAGCGACGCCGCGCAGTTCGCCGAGCTGAAGACGCTGGGCGAGCTGACCAAACGCGCCTGGGAATACGACGTGCAGGTGATGATTGAAGGTCCCGGCCACATCCCCATGGACCAGATCCAGATGCAGGTGGAGAAGGAAAAGGAGATGTGCTACGAGGCGCCCTTCTACACGCTGGGTCCGCTGGTGACGGACTTCGCGCCGGGCTACGACCACATTACATCGGCGATCGGCGCGGCCATGATCGGCTGGTACGGCGCGTCGATGCTGTGCTACGTCACGCCCAAGGAGCACCTGGGCCTCCCCAACCGCGACGACGTGAAGGCCGGCATCATCGCGTATAAAATCGCCGCGCACGCCGCCGACATCGCGCGCCACCGTCCGGGCGCCCGCGACCGCGACGACGAACTATCGCGCGCGCGCTACCGCTTCGACTGGAACCGCCAGTTCGAGCTGTCGCTCGACCCTGAGACGGCCCGCTCCATGCACGATGAGACGCTGCCGGACGAAGGCTTCAAGGACGCGCACTTCTGTTCCATGTGCGGGCCGAAGTTCTGTTCGATGAATATCTCGGCAAAGGTGGAGGAGTTTACCGCGGAAGAGGCGGACGCGGTGCTGAGCGATAACCTGGTGAACATCTCCGGCAACGACTGACCCTGGAGGGCGGGCTTTGGCCCGCGCGGGGCTTAAGCCCCGCTTCACCGCGCGCCATATGAAAAAGAAACCACAACAGGCAGAGGACGACAACGTCCGGCCGGAATACGATCTCACCAAGCTCGGACCGGGAGTTCGCGGCAAGTACTTCCGGCAGGCGACCGCCGGAACTAACCTCGTGCTAATAGAACCAGACCTTGCAGAAGTGTTTCCAGACGGCGACTCTGTGAATCGGGCGTTGCGGATTCTAGCCGAGGCCGCGGCAGCCGTGAAACGGCGGACGGATCGGCGGCGAGGAGCCCAGTAAGTCTCGGGCCGCCGAGGTGATCCTGAGGGCCCAAGGGAATCTGGCAGGCAGAACCCGGCGATCCTCGAACAAGCCCTGGCGGAACGTGGCCAATACAAGCCTCCCGTCCGACCGAATCCCGGGCACGGTACAATCAGGCCATGACCAAACAGTTGGAAGTCGTGTACGAGTCCGGCGTTCTCCGCCCTCTCGAACCGCTTCCATTCGCGGAACGGCAGCACCTGGTCGTGACGGTGACAGACGAACTCCGCCCCAACTCGGCGTTCAACGCCCGCGAGCGCGAACAGGAGTGGCTGCGATTGAACGGTCCGCGCTACGCCGGGCAATGGGTGGCGATCGAAGGGGATAAGCTGGTCAGTCACGGCGCGAACGCCAAAGCCGTTCTGCAACAAGCCCGAGCGGCGGGCGTTCAGCAACCTCTTCTAATGCACATTCCGAAGGAGACTCCGCTCCCGTTCGGGGGTTGGTAGGAGTTGGCCTTCCGCATCAGCTTCGCCAAGCGGCATTCCTACGCCGGGCCCGGCGACACGATCAGCGTACCCGTTGTGCTGCGTTCCCGGCGAAGAAACGATCGACCTGGTCGCGAATCTAGACACAGGAGCGGCTTATTGCCTGTTCGAACGAAGCTACGCCGAGGCTTTGGGCCTCAACGTCGAGCGGGGCGTTCCGATGAGCTTCTCGACGGCAAACAGCCGTTTCGAGGCCTACGGTCATGAAGTCGCGATTAGCACGCTCGATATAGAAGTTTACTCAATGGTGTTCTTCTTTGCCGACGCGAACATCGTGAAGAATGTGCTGGGCCGGCATGGTTGGCTGGATCGCCTGAATGTCGGTATCGTGGACCGCGATCGACTTCTCTACGCCGGGGCCTACGACATCCTTCCGGAATAGCCGCGAAACACCCGAACCCGCCTCCCCGCTACTTTTCCTTCAACTCGCCCTTCATGTGCTTCAGCCCGGCTTTCAAATCGTCAGTGGCGTCCGCCAGCCCCGTCGTGTCGTAGATCACGTGCGGGGTAAAGAAGGCGATCAACTCCGTCCGGCTGGTATTTCTCGACTTGGAGCCGAAAGCCGCGCCCAGCACCGGAATCCGCTGCAGGAAGGGAATTCCAGTGGACGAATCCGTAGAGGTCTCCTGGATGATTCCGCCGATGGCGATGGTGTCGCCGTCCTGCACCGTGATCTGCGTCTGAAAGCTGCGATTGGAGAACGAGTCCGACTGAATGCCGGTGCTGCTTGGCGGAACTGCGCCGCTCACCTGCTGATTGATCAGCATGGTAACGATACCGCTGGAGTTGACGCGCGCACTGACCACCAGGGTCACGCCCGTGCTGACATTGGAGATATTGTTGGCGAACAGGGTATTGCCACCGGATTGCACTCCCGAGGCCACCGAGGAACTCAGCGTGGGCACGCTGGTCCCTACGTTCATCACCGCGGGGATGCTGTCGGTGGCGATTAACGACGGCTCGTTGATGGTTCTGGCTTTGCCGGTACTCTCGAGCGCCGTCAGCGCCGCCAGCAATTCCCGGCTGTGCCCCACCAGAAAGCCACCCGTCAAATTCAGCCCGGAACTCAGAGCCGTCCCGATAAAACCGCCGGCTTGACCCGCCGCGCTGGTACCGCTGGGGAGCGCCGCGCCCTTGGCTTGCAGGTAGGAATTCACGCCGTACTGGAGGCTGCCGGTCAAGTCCACTTCGATGATCTTGGCCTCCACCAGAATCTGCCGCGGAGGCACATCCAACTGCAGCAGCAGCCGCGAAATCTGTTCCCATTCCTCGGGGGTCGACTGCACCAGCAGCGTGTTGTCGAATGGATTCGGGATGATGCGCGGGCCCTTGACATTGGAAACTCCCGCGCCGGTAGCGCCCAGATACGTGCCAGTCTGGTCGGCCGAAGCTCCCGCCGTCCCACCTGCCACGGTTCCTGTCTGCGCCCCGGAGGCGCCCCCCATCATGCTCGCCAAGGGGCTCATGCCGCCTTGGGTTCCACCGAACCCGCCATAGCCTGCACCCCCCATGCCACCATAGCCACCGCCGCCGTAACCGCCCATGCCACCATAACCACCGCCGCCGTAACCTCCGCCGCCATAACCGCCGCCGTAACCGCCGCCGCCGTAACCGCCCCCCCCAAAACCACCGCCGCCCATGCCGCCAACGCCCGGCGACATATTGCTCATCATGCCGCTCATCATGTTGTTATTCATCTGGCTCAGCGCCATCAGAGCCATCGGGTTGCCGCTATACAGCGCCATGATGGCCACCGCCACCGTTTCGGCCTTGCCATACTTAAGCCGGTAGACGTAATTATCCACCGAGCCCGCCGGCGACTTTACCGGAATGTCCAACTTCTTCAGCCACTGCCCCACCTGGTCGAAGACTCCCGGATTGGGCGCCACGCCCACGATGGTGTTGATGCGATCGATGGGCACGAACTTCACCGCATTGGCCTTGTCGGAAAGCGAGACTGCTTTGAAAATCGACTCCAGTTGCTTCACCAGGTCCGTGGGCCGGCCGTTGGAGACCTCGAAAAGGTGTACTCGCTGGCTGACGAAAGCGTCGCTGTCGAACAGCGCCAGCAGATCCATGGTGCGCTTCATGTTGCGGTTGTTGTCCTGCAGGATCAGCAGATTCGCCGGGTCGTAGGTGGCCGCCGCGGCGCCCTCGCCCAGGAACGGCTGGATCAGCTTCAGGATCTCGCCGGCAGTGGCGTACTTCAAGAAAACCAGGTTCAGCGCCATGCGCTCATCGTCGGGAAAATCTTTCCCGTTGACGGCCGCCGGGAGCGGCGCCTGCGCCACGTTCCCCACCGGCATCACCCGGTAGAGGTCGCCGACCTTGACCAGCGCCGCGCCGTTCACCCGCAGGATAGTTTCGAGCAAAGGCATCAGGTCGGTGGGCTTCACTTCGCCGTAAGTGTGGATGGTGACGCTGCCTCCCTTGAAGCGCGGATCCAGCAGGTAATTGATTTTCAACCGGCGCGCCACGATGTCGATCAACTCCGCCAGCGACACGTTCTCCAGCATGAAGCCGCCGGTGTCGGTAGCGCTGGATTTGCGCGGCCCGGTTTGCGGCGTGGTGGAGGGCGTGGTGGACGGCGCGGCGGGACTGGCCGCCGCGGGTTGGGGCTGCGCCGGAGGAGGGGCCGGGGGCGCGCCTTGCTGTGCCGAGGCTACCCACATCCCACACCAAGCCGCCAGTATCGCTGCCATTATGACTCTGCCGGATCTCACTGCTTACTCCTTTTCCGTAGTGCGGCTGGCCGCGCTGTTCTTCCGCTGGAGATCCCAGATCCTCTGTTCGTCCTCGTTCAGCTCGGTCTTCTTGCGCACCCAGGTGCGCTTCCCGAAAGGAGTGGTCTGCTCGAAGCGGATGGAGTCGCCTCGTTCCACGGCGGTCGCCGGCATGTCCACCGAGTGAGACTTGTCTGCCGCGCTGCGCTCGGTATCGGCGGAATCCGCGGCCCACCGCTTCACGCCGAAAGGCGTCCGGCGATACGTCCAAACCTTGCCGTCCTTATCCGTCCAACGGTAGGTTCCGGGCGTGGTTTCGACGGCGTCTTTCGGAATGGTCAAAGCCGCCGGCGCCTTCCCGGTCTGTCTGGCCGCCGGGGGAGGCGACGTCTTGGCGGTATCTTGGGCCGCCAGGGCGCCCGAAAGAATACACATGCACACTAGAATTCTCATTTGCGATGACTCCTTTTCGCGACCACTTCAGGAGCAGGTGGTCTTGTTTATTTGGCACTCTCCCAAAAACACTTCGCACCGAACGGGGTGGACCGGATCACTTTGACCATGCCATCGGCAACGGTCCCGGCCGGCGACGAATCGCCCGGCTGGCAGGCCCGGACGCCCCTGGTGAGATCCCCGCCCGGCTCGGCCGTTGCGGGTGCCACTGGCCGCGGAGGAGCGGCGGCCGCCGCGGCGGCAGCCACCGGGCCAGGCGCCGGCGCCGCGGTCGTTCCCCGATCCAGGATCTCATCCACTTTCTTCGTGATGGTCTGGCCTTGCCACTCCAGCACCAGTTCCTCGTTGTTCACCGCTACCAGCGTGAACTCCCCAACCTTGTCGCCCGGCTGGTAATCGCGATGCGGCCCCTTGGGCCCTACGCTCATAATGGCCATGGGACCGTCGCCCAGATTCACCACGCCGTGGAATAACGGCAGGGCCGGCATCGGAACGACCTTCGGCGCGGGCGGCGGTTCCACCACCACCACGGGATTGCGGTCCTTGGAGAACAACATTTTTTGCGCGATGTCGTTGTACCCGGCCGCTTTCACCGGCTCGATGGCGGCCGGCGCGGGCATGCGTGGAGGCGGCGCGGGCTGGATGCGTTTCTCGAGCACGGCCTGCTCGCGCGTATGCGCTTCCACCCATTCGCGGCGCAGATGCACCGCGCCCGCCGTCGCAAACGCCAACAGCGCCAGGTTCGCCAGTAACAATTTGCGCTTCACAGCGAGACCGGTCCTTTCTTCTCCGGCGCCAGCTTGCGCGGCACCACGCCCGACAGCCCCAGCCGTACCACCACGGTCTTCTCCTTGGGATTGCCGAGAGCCACGCGAATGTCGCTGGTGGCGATCAACTCGGGGCGGTTGGCTAAGTCGGTCATGAAATTCACGAATTGCTCGATGCGGCAGGAAAAAGAAACCGCCACCACCACTTCGCCGTAATCCTCGGCCAGCGGGCGCACTTTCATCTCCTCGGCGCCGCGCACGTCGATGCCTTCGTCCTTGCCCACGCGACGGATGATTTCGAGCAACTGAGCCTGCGCCTGCGCCGCGGTGTCGGCCAGAATCATGCCTTTCTCCCGGGTGGCCAACTCGGCGGCAACCTGCTTGGCGATCTTTTCTTTTCCCGGCACGGTGGCCACCGTCTCGCGCAATTTCGCCAGACGCTTCTCGGCCAGCGGGACCGAATCGAACGCGGCCACCACCTCCGGCCGCTTATCCGTCATGATCCCAAAGCGCAGCACCAGGACCAGCAGCACTCCTGCCGCCAGAATCAGCATGGTGCGGCGGTCCAGCGCACCGGTCGTCACTTGCCGGGCCTCCGCTGGGTACGCAGCCGGAAGGTTTCCGAGTTTTGCACCCTGCTGATGCCGTTGAATTCGGAGTTGTGAAACAGCGGCGAGGCATCCAACACTTTCAGCAGTGGCGCGGCCTGGTCGGCTTCGCCGATGATCAGGGCTCCGTCGCGCGACAACTCCATGGAGCTGATCCACGCCGGCAGCGGAAACAGCCGGCTGAGTTCATTGATGGCATCCAGATCCGAACGCGTGCGGGTGCGAAATTCGTCCATCAGCCGCGAGCGTGCGCGGGTGTGATCGATCTGGCGGTCGAGAGCCACAGCCCGCGCCGCCGCCGGCCGCAGTTGCGCGATTTCGGCGTTCAGCTCCTTCAAATACTGGCGCTCCTCGTAACCCGGCCAAGCCAGGGTGGCGCCCAGCACGATCAGCAGCGCGGCCGCCACCACGGCGGTCGGAATGAAGATGCCGCGGGAAGCCGACGCGCGCCGCTCGGGTGGTAACAAGTTCGCCGCCGGCGCGAGACGCGGGCAAGCGCTTGCGAGCGCCGCGGCATAGGGCAGCGCATTGCGCGCCAGATCGTTTTCCACCGGATTCACGCGCGGCGCCGGCAGCAGGCTTTCCAGAGCGATCGCCGCCGTTTCGGGCGCAAGTCGTAATTCCGCGGCGGCCATGGCAGCGGCTTTCTCGGGCGGCAAGTCGAATTCGGCCGAAAAAACCGGGCGCGCCTGGCTTTCGCCATAGACCTCCACGCCGGAGCCGGCGGCTTGGCCCAGCGCCACGAAATCGCGCGGCGGTCGAGCGCCCAGCCGGATCGCGCCGTGAATCGCGGCCGCCGCGAAGGTGAAGGAACCGGTGGCGATGCCGGCTTCCGTGAATAGCTCCAGATAGCGGTCCACGATCTCGCGCCGCACGATGCCCACCAGGACGCTGCCTTCGCCCAGCGCGGTCCAGCCGAACAGCACTTCCTGGTCGCCGTACGGGTTGATGCCATCCAACTGGAAGGCGATGGCCGCCTCCAGATCCTTGGTCTCCACGCCGCGGAGGGCGATCTGCCGCACCACGACTTCCGGCCTGGGCAGCAGCACGGTGGCGCTCAGATGCGGCGTGCCCAACCTTCCCAGCAGGGCGCTATACTCCGCGCCCCATTGCGCCGCGGGGCGTTCGCGAAAGCGCGGGATGGTGGTGCGCGCCAGCACCTCTACTCCCGTGGGGCGCACGCGCGCCACGGCAATCTCCAGGTCCGGTCCGGCGATCTGGATGCCCGCACCCGTGCCAAAGGCCATCAGCCGCCGGAGTTGAGAATAATTCCCCAAATCCTTCAGACGCAGAGGGAAAGGGAAAAGACGAAGGCAGCGGCCTGCTGGCCTGCCGCCGTGCGACTCGCCTCGAAGCGCCCGAAACGCATGACTGGGCGGACGATCCATGCGCCGCGAACGTTCGACGACCCGATGGTCTACGCCAGTTTTTTCTCCGAGTCACATCAACATTCGCGCTATAATCCATCGAAGCTGGCAGTTCAATATGGAAGGTCAGCCATACCGGAAGGAAACGAACATGCAGCCTCACTCGTCGATATTCTGCGCATTAGGATTGCTGGCCTTGACCGGCTGCTCGCAAGCGCCGGCGCCCGATAGCCGCGAAGCGGATGCCCGCGCGCTGCGCGAAGGCGAGGTGGCCGCCCTGGTCAAAGACTGGGGAGGCAAGGACGCGGGCCGTATTGCCGCCCACTACACAGACGACGGAAACCTGATGGTCCCGAATTCTCCGACGATGACCGGCAAGGGCGCCATAGGCGCGGCGATGAAGGAGGCCCTGACCGATCCGAACTGGTCGCTCGCATTGCAGCCTGTCCAGGTGGAAGTCTCCAGGGGCGGCGATCTGGGCTACACCCGCGGAACCTATGTGCTCACTGCCACCGATCCTGCGAGCCGGAAGGCGGTCACGGAGAAGGGCCGGTTTGTAACTATCTTTCGCAAGGAAGCGGACGGACAGTGGAAGGCCGTACAGCACATCGGCAACGCCGAAGCCCCGGCGGCGGCGAGCAGCTAGTGTGTCCGCAGATTAGCTGTGGGGCAGGCCATCGTTTTTCGTGGCCTGCCGAGTTCAAGCACAGTGCACAGCTAATCTGCTGTACATTTTCTTGGACACTGTGGCGAGCAGGCCCAAGCCGCAACTACCTTGTTGAGTTGTCGTACCAACGCAGGACTGAGAAAGCGCGCAGTGTATTCCAGCGGCTTGCCCTGCCGGCGCCGGTCTCCATCTCCAATGGAATATGTTCGGGATGAAGGAGGTTGAGCGGCCAGCGCCCGTTCTGGTGGCGGCGCTCAATCACGACTTCGATGGCGTCACTGATGCGGCTGTCGGGTTTGATTCCGGCATTCCGCAGATAATCGAGTCCGCGCAAGACGTCGTAGTGCCAAAACGCCGGGAACGAAAAGCGGAGCCAGCGTTTGTCGATGACTTCGCCGGTTCCCAGCGAGCGGAACATGCGGCGCTCGAGCAGATAGTTTTCGGCCCTCTTGCGAGCCTTAGTGACAGCCACCGATCTGCGCCCTGCCCGTTCGTATTCCAGGAGTCCTTCGAGCACGCAGATGGTGGTATGGAACGAAGAGCGCCGGCTTGGGGGTGCTTCGCAGTTCCAGCCGCCATCTGCGAGCTGCTCGCCCAGGAGTCGATTGGCCAGTGCGTCGTTCGGTTCTTTGAAATACGAGCCGATGGCGAGAATTCTGCCGTTGATGCAGGGCTCCGTTTCGCCGTGAAGGAAAGGCCGGTTGTTGAGCCGCTTAAACACCAGCCGCCGGTCGACGCGGTCGATCATTTTGCGAGCCGGCTTGCTGGCGGGGTCGAGACCGAGGTCCTTCAGAACGACGAGAGCGTAGAGGGTAATAAGCAAAGACTCGGTCCTCCTCCGGCAAATCGTCTCTCCACCCGCGGGGGCCCCCGCCCCAGTTGCCACCAGGAGATTGGAGTGCGAGAAGTTGGGCTCCCCAGCCTTCGGTTGCGACGCGAGACCGTTCGACTGCAATCGCGCCGGGGGCTTCACCGGTAAGGTCCCTCATCGCCTGCCAACGGATGGCCGGGTCGGAATCGAGGAGCCATTTGAGGTGCGCGGGCCGGGGCGCATAATCGTGCAGGCGCATCGGTCTATTATCGCAAGCGGTGTATACTTTTGACCCGCCCGAACCACGTTCGCATTGGCTCCCGGGCAGCCGCTAAAGACGTTCGGAGTCGGGAACGACAGGTGGGGCGGGCGCCCTCGCCCGCGTCGGCCCCCCGGTCCGACGGCCGAGCCAGGGGCTCGGCGGGGGTCGGGGACCGGTCGGCTGACCCGCCCTGGGACCCGCCCCGCATTACTTACTTGTGACAGGAACCTGCCACCGTATTAGGCGAACCTCAATATGTGTTGGCGTGCCTCAATTGCCGAGGAACAGAACGGGTTGCGGGTATGCCGTGGATACGGGTATCGTTCCGATCGCTTTGAGCGAGAACGTAGAAACGATCTGTTCAGAGCAGTCCTGGCAGGGAACCGGAGTGCCACCGTACAGGTAATTACCACCCGGACTGACCGTCAGGCTGGTGAGACCGATGCCGGTTACCGTATTGGTGATAGCAAGAGTCTGCGCATTGAAAGTGTAAAGCGTATTAAAGCGTATTGTTCGACGAGAAATAGATTGTGCTGCCGTCCGGTGAAACCGCCGGGTTCGAGTAGGTGCTCCCGCCGTCGCCCGGTACCTGGACCTGCAAGGGCGATCTTGCCCGTGCTCATGTCGATTTCGTCCAGATCCAGTATGGACCCTGCGGGAACCACTGCGTGGCCACACCGTGCCTGGAACGGCCACAATGCCACGAGCTTCATCCGGAGCGTATCGATAACCGCAATGGCACTGTCTGGCACGCCTGCCGAGGGAGCGCCGGCGCTGCCGGCTAACCTGACCGTGCCGCCGTTCTGGCTAACGGAGAGGGGCACGCAGAGCGTGCTTCCACTCATCGCCGGTTGCGAGTAACTAATAAGATTGTCGTTCGGGTTATTCAGAAGAGTGACAGCTCCGGTTACCTGGAGCGAGACCGGATCGAACCGCAAGACTTGCGCGCAATCGCAGCCCTGGGTGGCACTGACCGGGCCCACGAAGGTGACAAATTGACGGGAGCGAGCCGCCTGTCCGCGCCTCGCCAGGCATCCGGAAGCTGATTATGCGGCCGGCTTTTTTACGCGTTTTCGGCGGCCAGCTTGTCCAGCACGTTGACGGCGCTGGTAAGGTTGTCTACCCCGAAAACCACCAGGGCCCGCGCCGATCCGGGCTCCAACCCGCAGTAGGAATAGTCGATGTTAATCTGTTTTTCGCCCAACCGCGCGGCTGCCCGGCCCAACTCACCCGGACGGTGCGCAAGCCTGGTCACTGCGACTTCGGTCTCCTCGAAGATCATGCGCAGGCCGCCCAGCACCGCATTGGCGGTGGCCGGATCGTCCACCAATAATCGGGCCAGGCTCTCACCCTCCTCTACATACGATTGAAAAGCCAGGATGTTCACTCCCCGTTCCGCCAGAGCGAGAAAGCACTTCCCCAGCGCGCCCGGTTTGTCTTCAATCGTTACGGTGAACTCTTTCGCCTTCGGCATGCGATGTGATTCCCTTCGTCTCTCGAACCCCGGCAAGCAAGCGGAGGTTTCTTTATCATAAACCGCGGCGCGCAAAGCCCGCCCTGCCGGCCTTAGCGCGCCCTGCCTTCATCGATATCGCCATAGACCTCTTCGCGGATGATCCGGTCGGTGGCCTGGTTCAGGTAACGATTCAACGCCTCCCTGAGCTGTTGATATTCCGGCCAGAGGGTGCGGTTCACGAACGTCTTGGGAGCCCGCAAGACCACCGTCGTATAGCGCTGGCGCTTGTAGCGAAACGGCTCCAGACCGTAGCGGCGGCACAGCGCCGAGAATAACCGCCGCTGCCACAGATCGGGCAGCGTGAACTGGAATTCGGAGGGCTGCTCGGTCTGGGCGATGGCCAAGATGGCCTTCTTCACCCGCTCGATGGCCGCCGCCGCGGCGCTGCGTTCTCCAGGAGTGGTGGCGCCTTCGTACAGCGCGGAGATTTTGCGCAACTGCTCCCGCAGTTGTTGCTCGGTCATCGCCGCCTATGCGGTTCCCGCCTGGGCCGTAGCGGCTTTGCGGGCCTGCGCGTCGTCGTAGCTCTCGCCGTAGATCGACGGGACTTTGGCGCCCATCGGCCGCAAATACACCGACAACTGTCCGCGATGATGAATCGAGTGGTTGATGGCAAACTGCAAATACAAAACTGCCGGATGTTGAAACAAGCCGCGGAAATCGACGACTTTCAGCAGTTGCTCGCTCGATAACTGCGTCAGGCGGTCGAAATTGGTTTGGAATGCTGCGCCATACCAGGCCGCCACATCCGCAGCGTTGCGGATGGAATCCGGCCGCCCGCCGCCCTGATAGTTGAAGGCGCCGGCGGCGACCCCGTCCAAAAAGAAGTTCTCCGCCGAGGCGATGTGCCACGCCAGTTCCAGCGCGCTCTTCGAGACCGCGTCTGGACGATAATCCCCCTGATCGGCGGGAATCGATTCGATAACCTTGCGGGTGATGCGGTGCTCGTTCTTGAGCGCCGGCAAGGCCATTTGCAATAAAAATGTGGCTTGATCGGGTTGTAGGGGTTGCATGCTTGAAGCGCCTCCAGTTGCTCTTCAAGTATAAATCAGACCGTGAAGGGAGCGCCCGCGAGGTGCACGCAACCGGTCAGGCAGTCCCGTCGGTCTCGCAGGGGGGCCATCCTCAGTCCGATTTCGACGATGGATCCGTCCTTGCGCCGCCGTGTGGTGAAGCAGGTTCGGATGGCGCAGCCGGCCTGGATACGTTGCCGCTCGACAGCCTCGCCGTCGGATTGACCCGGGACAAGCAGAATGGCCATGTTGCTCCCGACCATCTCTTCGGCCGCGTAGCCGTACAGGTCTACAGCGCCCGGATTCCAGCTCAGAACGCGCCCATCGAAGTCTTGTGAGACGATCGCCCAACCGGAGGATTCGACCAGCGCCGCCAACAGAGCGAGCTTTGGTTCAGCCAGGGTGCTATCGGTAATGTCCTTGCAGTTGTAAACAATTGCGTGGATGGCGGGATCTTCCAACCGGTCCGTCAAGATACCCTCCAGCCGTCTGGTTCCACCCACGGCATCAATATGGCAATACACTCCCCGGGATTGGCCGCCAGGGGTCTGGACGACGCATTCCAGATCGGAAAGAAACTGCTCGGCGCTGTCCGGCCGCATGACATCCGTGACACTATGTCCCACCAACTGGGTTTGCGAATACCCCATGATCGAATGCACCAGTTCCACGACGATTCCGTAGGAATTTAGCAAAAGGATTAAGCCCGGGTTGTTGGCTAGGACTGCATGGAAGCGGCAGGAATCGATTACACGCCGCTCCTCGTATACGGCCATCTGGCTGGCCTGCACATCCACTCCGGCAAGCTCCTCCCGGAGCCGTTGGTTTTCGGCCGCCAATTCCTTCACCTGCGATTCAAGAGCGCGCCCGTCTGCGTTATCTGGTAGCATAGGAATCCTCTGAACTTTGGCTCTCGACGAGAGTCTCCAACTGGCGGATCAGTCTATCCACCGGACGAGTCACTGGAAGTATCGCCCACCCTACGGACACGGAGATCATTACGATGCGCGCGCCGATGGCGATTTCGTGCTGGGGCATACGGCCAACCAGCCTCCCGATTTCCTGCCGGATTCGATCGAGAGGCACATCCCTGGTGATGACGGCCAGTAGGGCCGGTCCACTCCACCGGTAGAGTCCCTCTTCCGGATTCGTGCCCGACCGAAGATATGTCGCTAACTTTGCTAGTACGCCATTGCCCACTTCGTATCCGAACCGCGAATTCATCTGCTTCAACCGCTTCACGGCAAAAACCACAGCCAGACCTGCCACCCCGCTACCCGCGACTTTGGACAACGCCGCTTCGGCTTCGGCCCGCGCCGGCAAGCCGGTCACCAGATCGCATACGGCCCGCTTGTGGGTGCGATCCGCCGAGATCTCAAATTCCTGCGCCCCCTCTGCAAGCTTGGCCATGCCGGACGCGGAGTTTCTCCTGTGTGCCTCGACTTCGGTGGCCATGCCAGCCAGGCAGTCGCACAGGTGTGTCTTGAGGACCCGCAGGTCGTCGATTTTTTCCGCAGCCGAAAGCTGCGATTGAATCTCGCTTAGCCGCACCAGGGAAGTGTCGCTGGCTGAAACCATGGTGGCGACCGCGCCGCTAAATGTGGCAATGATGGACCGCAATTCCTGGAATTGCGAGTGGAGTCTTCCGGCGGTCCGCCGGTTATATTCCTCAAAAGTCTGGATGGCCTCGCCGACCAGAACCAACAGTTCGGGAATCGGTATCTGTGGAATGAGTTTCTGCTGCAGGCGGGCCAGGCCGCCCCGAAAGTGCTCGTAATCGTCCTGGTTGTAATCGAGGGTATGCAGCTCCAGGCCCTGCACGAGCAGGCTCAGCGCCCTTACGTACGGCGCGTACCTGTCCTCGTCCTGGCTTCTCAGAAATCTGCTCAGAGTGATCAATGGCGCTCCCAATCCTCGGTAGTGGGCTACTTTGGTTTTCCACGGGCTTGACGCGAAGCGCCCCAACGTGCCAAGCTGGTATCGTATGCGAAAGCCGTCAGGCAGAGAACCAGAAGACGAAGTACAGGCCGGTTTTATGGCCGTGCACAGATTGCTTGGAGACCTTCCGTCCATTGAACCAGAACCGGCTGAGCCAGCGCAGCCCGCTAGGTCCCTCCGGTCCCAAATCCTGTCGGAGCTTGGGCGTGAAGGGGGCAAGATTGGGGGCAAGCGCCGCGCTGAGAGCATGACGCCAGAACAGCGCCGTCGTAGCGCCCGTAAGGCCGCTAGGGCACGATGGGGGAGCCGATGAGTTTTATTCATGCCAGAGAGTATCTCCAAGAAGGTGACGCGGTTATTGTCAATTGCGATACGCAGTGCAATGTCATCATAATGACGGATAGCGAGTTCGCCAACTACAAATCCGGACGGCAATTCCGCCACTATGGAGGCTTCTACAAGATGTTTCCAGCCAGTATCTTGGTTCCTCACGCGGACCATTGGAACACTGTCCTAGACCTAGCTGGCGGCCACGCCAACATCAGATACTCTATTACTTACGCCAAAAGCGGATAGCTCTCCGCGCGCTTGCTCCATCGCGCGCTCTAGCGCGGCCAAAATCATATCTTGCGTGCCATCCGCTACGTAGCCCCGGCAGGCAATCCTCTCGCCGCGCACGCTATGAGACCAGATCAGAGCGCCCGATGAATCGGATACCTGAACAGACAACGAATCTAGTTCCACCGTTTTCATGCCCCCTCCTTAACATTTTTGCTAAATAGTTTTTCAAAAGTCTTGACAATGCGTGAGCCGTCTGGCATAATAGAAGTATGAATAGGCTCACTTCCGAACAACGCGCCAAGGTCATCAGTTGCCTGATCGAAGGCAACTCCGTCCGCTCCACCGTCCGCATAACCGGCGTGGCGAAAAAGACCGTCATGCGGCTGGTCTTCGAGGTTGGCACTTTCTGTGCCGAATACCAGGACCGGGTGTTTCAGAACCTCAAATGCGAACGGATGCAGGTCGATGAATGCTGGAGCTTCTGCTACGCCAAACAAAAGAACGTGACGCCAGAGATTGCAGCCAACAACCCCGGCGCTGGCGATGCGTGGCTCTGGGCCGCGATTGATGCGGACACCAAGCTGGTGCCGTGCTGGCTGATCGGCAAACGCGATCCTGAGACCGCCCGCGATTTCATCGAAGACCTTGCAAGCCGTCTGGCGAATCGCATCCAGCTTACCAGCGATGGACTCAAGATGTACATCAAGGCGGTTGATAAGGCGTTCGGTGGCGATGTGGACTACGCGATGCTGGTTAAGATATACGGCATAGCCGAAGGCGCGGAGAAGCGCTATAGCCCCGCTGTTTGCCTTGGTTGCGAGAGCCACGCGGTTACCGGCAACCCCGACCCGAAGCACATCAACACCAGCTATATCGAACGGCACAACCTTAGCGTGCGGATGACTGCACGCCGGTTCACCAGACTGACTAATGCCTTCTCGAAAAAGATCGAGAACCATATCGCATCCGTTGCCTTGACTTACTTCGCCTACAACTTCATCAAGATTCATCGGACCCTCCGCACGACGCCCGCGATGGCCGCTGGTGTGACTGATCGGCTCTGGGAAGTATCGGACTTGGTTGCTGCATGGGAAGCGGAGGAACAATCGGAACAGGCGGCGTAGTGAGATCAGTCCTGTTAAATCTAACAAGTCGAATCACAAACAGGGCAAGTAGGGCCGCTGCGCAAATCGTAACATTAACGCGCACATCGGCATTCTGGCGAAGTACATATCTGATTGTACTTTTGCTGATCTGGTTTTGGCTGGCAAGTAAGTTCTGGATGCTTTTATACTTCTGGAAGCATTCTGGGGAGGCTGGCACCTTAATCGTCATATTGGGTGTCACTGGCGAACTTGTTGCAGATTTATGGTACGAGGAACGCAAGAAGACGCACCGCGCCATCAGTGGATTGTCTACGCTGATTCTGATTCTAGGGCTGGTTATTGAACTGTATTCTAATGGGCGCGTCTCTGCGTTGTCAGATGAAATTACCGCTGGCCTGGAATCCCAACTATCCCATACTCTCACAGCACTCGGCCCAGCGATGGAGCGCGCAAGCGAAGCCAATGCGACCGCAGAAGCCGCAAAGGCATCAGTTAAGGGATACGACAAGCAAATAGCAGAGGCAAAGGAGCGCGCCGCAATTGCAGAACGCAGGGCTGGCGATGCGAACGCCCTAGCAAGCACAAATGAGCGAGAATCCGCTTCCCTCAAGAGGCAGGCCGCAATTCTTATAAAGCAGGCTGAGGATGAGCGTATGGCACGCGTGCAACTAGAGAAAGAAGTGGCTTGGCGACATATCTCCCCAAAAGAAGCTGAAGCCATACGCTCAGCTATCCCAGCGCATCTTACCGGGTTTAAGATAGAAGTGCGACACTTGTTATCCGATCCAGAAGCAGCCAGATACGCCTCCGAAATAGCAGACGCCCTTAGGCCCATATTGGACGTTGATGGAAGCTTTGGCGAACTGGAACCATGGGGCAAAATACCGCAAGGCGTCGGCCTGTACGTGAGGAGTATGGACATTCCTGGAGCGGTAGAAATACAGCGCGCGTTGAAGGCTGGCGGGGTTGATGCACCAGGAGCTTTGTTGTCCCAAGCGGCACACCTCGAAAGCAAATCCGGAATCCTTATATTTGTCTGGCCGAAGCCAGCACCCGCTGAGCAGAAATAGAACGCTAAGGCAAATACGGGCCAAAGTAGCCCACTACCCAATCCTCTATCGGCGGATTGGGAGCCGGCTTTAGCCAACGATGCTGTTCACTTAATGATGTTTCGGTGGGGCAGACGATCGTTTTATGTCGTCTGCCAGTCGTCTGCCAGCGCTCCCCGAAAGCGGCAGACCACGAAGTGCGATGGTCTGCCCCACCAAAGTGAACAATATTGGCTTTAGCCAGCGGACCCCTCGGCGCCGGCCTACTCCTCCCGCAACGCCGCCGTCGGGTCCAACCCCGCCGCCCGCCGCGCGGGGAGCCACGAGGCGACCGCCGCAATCGCCAAGAACAACACCGCCATCGAGGCAAACGTCGCCGGGTCGGTCGGCTTCACCCCCACCAGCATGCTGGTCATGGCGCGCGTCAGTTCGAAAGCCGCCGCCAGTCCCAGCGCGATGCCCGCCGCGCTGAGCCGCAGCCCTTGTCCCACCACCAGGCTGAAGATGGTCCCCGGCGCCGCGCCCAGCGCCATGCGGACGCCAATCTCCGGCGTGCGCTGCCGCACTACCGTCGAAAGCACGCCATACAGTCCCACGCCCGCCAGCAGCGCCGCCACGCTGGCAAACACGCCGATCAGCAGCAGCGAAAACCGTGTGGAGGCCTGCGCGTGTTCCACCAACGCGTCCATGGGCTGCATCTCCGCCACCAGCAGTTGCGGATCGAGTTTGGCCATCGCCGCGCGCACCGCCAGCGCATATTTGGCTGGATCGCCGGCCGTGTGAATCGCCCAATTGCCCGCCGCGCCGTGCCCCAGGAAACCGTCCGCAAAGTAGATCTGCTCGCGGCCCGCCACCGCCAGCGAAGTATCGCGCTGGTGCGCCACCACCCCAATCACCTCCACCCACTCCGGCTCGGGCGTGCGGATGCGGATGAGCAGCCGCTTGCCCACCGCGGACTCGCCGGGAAATGCCTTGCCCGCCAGCAGTTGGTCGATCACCACGCCCTTGCGGTCGGGCGCGTTGTCGGCATCCGTGAAGGTGCGCCCGGCGATCAGCGGCGTGTGCAGCACTTCGAAGTAACCCGGCAGCACGATCTGGAAATCCACGGCCTGGAACTTGCTCGGGTCGGTGAGCGCCGGTTCCAGTCCCCAGCGGATGGGGCTGAAGCCTCCCGCCAGCGGCAGCGGAAACGAGGCGGTGACTCCGTCCACGCCCGGCAGGGCCTGCAGGCGCGTTTGGATTTCGCGCTGGCGCGCGGCGCGCTCCTGCGGCTGCTGCCCGCCCCGGCCACCCAACAGTTGGAATGTCAGCAGACCGTGCGGATTGAAGCCGGGGTCGATGCGCTGCAGTTCCAGGAAGCTGCGGAACATCAGGCCAGATCCGATCAGCAGCACGAAGGAGAGGGCCACCTCGGCCACCACCACGAAGTTGCGCAGCAACCCTGCGCCGCTGAGCGCCGCATTGCGACCGCTGGCGCGCAGCAGCGGCGCGACGCTGGGCCGCGCGGCGCGCACCGCCGGCGCCAGACCGAATAGCGCGGCCGCCGCCAGCGCCGCCAGCGCGGTGAACCCCAGCACGGCGGGATCGATTCCAATAGCGTCCAGGCGCGGCAAGCTGGCAGGCGCAATGGCGCGCAATTCGTGGATGCCCACCCACGCCAGGCCCAGGCCCAGCAGCGCGCCCGCGAAGGCCAGCAGCACGGCTTCCGCCAGCGTCTGGCTCACCAGGCGCCACCAACTCCCGCCCAACGCCGTGCGGATGGCCAGTTCCCGCTCGCGCAGCGACGCGCGCACCAGCAGCAGATTGGCCACGTTGGCGCAAGCGATCAGCAATAGAAAGATCACCGCGCCCATCAGCGCCAGCAGCGCGGGCCGCACCTCTTCCACTACGTGCCGGTGCATCGGTTCCAGGCGGATGAACCAGCCGGAAGTTTCGTGGATGATGAAGCTGCGGCGCAGTTCCGCTGCGACCCGGTCCACCGCCCCTTGCGCCTGTTCGCGCGTGACGCCATCCTTGAGCCGCCCGATGGCGCGCAGCGATACGCCGTTGCGGCCCGCGTTATCGTAGGCCAGGCGATTGGCGAACCACACGTCCGGCCGCTGCTCTATGTTGGCGGCCGGTGGAAACAGCAGCTCGAAGCCGGGCTTGAGCACCCCCACGATTTGCGTGCCTGCCTGCCGGCCGGGCATGGGACGGCCGATGGCGTCCCGGCTCGCGCCGAAGCGCCGCTGCCAGTATGGGTAGCTCAGGATCGCCATCTGCGGCAGCCGCGGCGGACCCTGTGCGGCTGGCGCGGCGGCTGGCGCGGGCTGCGGCTGTCCATCCGCATCGTTGAAGTCGCGGCCCAGCGCGATTTGGCCGCCCATCAACCGGAAGAAGTTCGGCGTGACCGCGGCGACGCGAATCTGTTCCGGCGAATCGTCCTCGCGCGGCACGGTGATGCGCCCGGTGGTCACCGCACCTATTTCCTGAAACATGCTGGCGGCGCCGTTGCGCAGGTCTATGAAATCCGCGTCGGAGAACGGGAAGTCCTTCACGTTGCGCTTGCGCATGTCCGAAATCGCGAAGAACAACCGCTCCGGGTTCTTGTAAGGAAGCGGCCGCAGCAGCACCGCGTCGGTCACGCTGAAGATGGCCGTGCTCGCTCCAATTCCCAGCGCGATGGTGACGATGGCAGTGGCGGCAAACGCGGGACTCTTGGCCAGGGTCCGCGCCGCGTAAGTGAAGTCTCCGAATAGCATCCGTGTGCCTCTGCGTTTCAGGATATCAGGCTGAAGTCGTGGGGCAGGCCCTCGGCCTGCAGCGGCCTCTCAGGCCGCCCGACCCGGCCGAGCGTGAATGCCGCGGTGACGCGAGTGCGCCCGCCCCGTCGTATAATAGATAAGAACCGCAGTGAACAGGGTCACCACCCCAAACAAGGACTCCTATAGATGTCAACGCTAGAAGTATCGCCGGTGGAGCCTCGCGTTAGCGATCCCGGCCATACCGTAGTCAACGATTTTTCCATACAAGTCGCCACAGTCAACGGAAGCGGCAGCCAGACCGCCAACACCGTCCTGATGCGTTCCATTTTCCAGATGGGCGTGCCGGTCTCCGGCAAGAATATGTTCCCCTCGAACATAGCCGGGCTGCCCACCTGGTTCACCATTCGCGCCAGCAAGCACGGCTACATCGGCCGCAAGAAGGAAATCGATCTGCTGGTCGCCATGAACCCGGAAACCGCGCGCGAAGACGTGATGAAGCTGGATGGCGGCGCCGCCGTGGTCTATGACGAACCGCTCAAGCTCAACGCCCTGCGCTCCGATCTGCATTTTTACCCGGTGCCCTTCGACAAGCTGGTGGCGCCGGTTTGCCCCGACGCCAAGCTGCGCAAACTGGTGCGCAACATGGTCTACGACGGCATCGTCGCCTGGCTGCTCTCCATCGACATGGAAGAAATTCGCCAGGCGCTGGTCAAGCAGTTCGGCAAGCGCAAGGCCAAGGCCGCCGAGTTGAACTGGGGCGCGGCCAAGGCCGGCCACGAATATGCCGCCAAGACCTTCACCCAGACCAATGCCTATCAGGTCCGCCGCATGCAATCGAACACCGGCAAGATCATCATCGAAGGCAACGCGGCTTGTGCGCTCGGTGCCATGTTCGCGGGCGTCACGGTGGTCACCTGGTATCCCATCACGCCGTCTTCCTCGCTGGTCGAATCGCTCATCGGCTACCTGAAGCGCTTCCGCATCGACCCGGAAACCGGCCGCGCCACTTTCGCCGTGGTGCAGGCCGAAGACGAACTGGCTTCCATCGGCATGGCCCTCGGCGCGGGATGGGCCGGCGCGCGCTCCATGACCGCCACCGCCGGGCCCGGCATCTCGCTCATGTCCGAATTCGTCGGCCTCGGTTATTACGCCGAAGTTCCCACCGTCATCTACGACGTGCAGCGCGTGGGTCCCTCCACCGGCCTCCCCACCCGCACCATGCAAGGCGATCTGCTCTCCACCGCCCTGCTCTCGCACGGCGATACCCAGCACCCCATGTTCTTCCCCTGCTCCCCGGAAGAGTGCTTCAGCATGTCGCTCGAAGCCTTCGATTTCGCCGAGCGTTTTCAGACTCCCGTGTTCGTCATGACCGACCTCGACCTGGGCATGAATAACTGGACGTCCGATCCCTTCCCGTATCCCGATAAACCGATCGACCGCGGCAAGGTGCTGACCGCCGCGGACCTCGACAAGCTGGGCGGCTTCGCGCGCTATAAAGATGTGGATGGCGATGGCGTCGGCTATCGTACGCTGCCCGCCACCAACCACCCGGCCGGCGCGTACTTCACGCGCGGCAGCGGCCACAACGACCGCGCCCAGTATACCGAGCGCGAAGACGATTACATCAACAACATGGACCGGCTGGCGCACAAGTTCCAGACCATGCGCAAGCACCTTCCGGCGCCCGAAATTCGTTTTCGCAAGGACGCCGAAATCGGTTTCGTGGCCTGCGGCACATCCCACTACGCGGTGGGCGAAAGCTGCGATCAGTTGCTCGCCGAATACGATATCCCGTCCAGTTATCTGCGCTTGAAAGCCTATCCCTTCACCCCGGACCTGGTCGAGTTCATCGAGCGCCACGAGCGCGTCTATGTGGTCGATCAGAACCGCGACGCGCAGTTGCTCTCGTTGATGCGCCTGGAAATGACGCCTGAACAGATCTCGAAACTCAGAAGCATACGATACTACGGCGGGCTGCCTCTGGACGCCCGCACAGTTACAGACGAAGTCGTCCGCCAGGAGGGCAAATGAGCACCGTCGCCACACCCCCATCGCCGCCCAAGAAGGTAAACCACATCGGCTTGGAGGTCATCAACTACAAGGGCGCCAAGACCACCCTGTGCGCCGGTTGCGGCCACAATTCCATCTCCGAGCGCGTCATCGAATGCTTCTACGAGATGGGCGTCGAGCCGTGGCGCGTAGGCAAGTTCTCCGGCATCGGCTGTTCGTCGAAATCCCCGGCATACTTCCTGAACCTGTCGCACGGATTCAACGGCGTGCACGGCCGCATGCCGGCCATCGCCACCGGCGCCATCATGGCCAACCGCACCATGCTCGGCCTGGGCGTCACCGGAGACGGCGATACGGCTTCCATCGGAATCGGCCAGTTCATGCACCTGGTGCGCCGCAATCTGCCGATGATCTACATCATCGAAGACAACGGCGTCTATGGCCTCACCAAGGGGCAATTTTCGGCCACCGCCGACCTGGGCTCCAAGCTGAAGACCGGCGTGATCAACGATCTGCCGCCCTTCGATTGCTGCGCCCTGGCGCTCAGATGGGGCGCAACCTTCGTGGCCCGCTCCTTCTCGGGCGACAAGAAGCAGTTGCAGACGCTCATCAAGACCGCCATCGCGCACAACGGCCTCTCGGTGATCGACGTGGTTTCGCCGTGCGTCACCTTCAACGATCACGAAGGTTCCACCAAGAGCTACAGCTATATGAAGGAGCACGAAGAGATGCTCCAGGATCTGTCCTTCGTGCCCTCGTTCGAAGAAATTTCCGTGGAGATTGAGGAAGGCGAAGTGCGCGATATCGAGCTGCATGACGGATCGCACCTGCGCATCCGCAAGCTGCATCGCGACTACGATTTCACCAGCCGCCTGGCGGCGCTGACGGCTCTTGAAGAAGCCGAGAAGAACCACGAAGTGCTCACCGGCGTTTTCTACATGAATACCGAAAAGCCGAATTTCCTGGAGATGCTGCACCTGGCCGAAGAGCCCTTGGCCACCCTGCCGCAATCCAAGGTGAGGCCGCCCAAAGAAGTGTTGGACGAAGTCATGGAAGAGCTCCGGTAACTTGTGGGGCAGGCTCTCAGCCTGCGCGGGGCTCTCAGCCCCGCTCTTCCTGGTCTTCGGTTCACGAGTCGCGCCGAAAACCCGGGCCTTTGCCGAAAGCCAGCCGGAATCGGCGCCTGCACGGCATCTCTTTCCGGATGGCGGCTGAGACCTTCGCGGATCCGTTCATTGTGGTCCAGGAGATCATCCGCATCATCTCAGCAAGAAAGGCAACCGACTATGAGCGAAGCGCGTACCAAGACCAATTCCGTTAGCCGGCTGACAATCAGCGACAAAACCAGGCGCGCTTATCAGCGTCGCGACAAGAGCCTCGACCGCGCGGACCCGGACGCACCCGTCATGCCGCCCGAATTCTGGCGAGGCGCCTCCATCGGCAAATACTACCGGCCGCGCAAGACGCAGATTTCATTCCGAATCGACGACGAGGTCCTGGACTGGCTGAAGTCCAAGGGCGAGGGGCATTTGACCAGAATCAATGAAATCCTTCGCCGACAAATGATGACCCGCCGGCGCAAGCGATAGCACGCCCCCGCCTACGCCCCCTCTTCTCCAGCCGCTTCCGCTTCCGCCGCCCCTGCCGGCCCGGCCGCCTGCGCCTCGGCCAAAATCCGCTGCGCTTCTTCCAGATTCTCCCGGGGCACTTGCACCTCGAACTCCAGCACCGGAAGCGTGCTCGTCCCCACCACCATGGCTGAGATGCCGTTGGCCTCCATCACGCCGTGAATCTGCATGGCCTCCATCTCCGCGTCGTGGTTGGAAGAGCTGAACAGTACCACCATGTCCATTTCGTGCGAATCGTCCGGTTGTTGCGGCATGCCTCCAGCATAATCCCCAATGACATAAAATGGAAGTGATCCATACGGAGGTTCCGCATGTCCGAGCACCAAGAAGCGCAAGACCATCTGGCGAACAATATCGGTTGGTTCGTCGCCGGCGCGGTAGTGGGAATGACCGCGGCCATTTTGCTGGCCCCCCAGAGCGGCAAGAAAACCCGCCAGGTCATTTCCGACAAGACCCAACAGGGCAAGGAAGCGGTCACCGACACCGGCAAGGAAGTCTACGACCGCGGCAAGGAAATGATCGACAAGGGCCGCCAACTGGTGGAGGACGCCGCCGACCTGTTCGACCGCGGCCGCAAACTGGTCCGCGGCCTGTAGCGCATGTCCGCCCCGCCTGCCATCGACCTGGGCGGCTTCCGCATCACCCTCGTCCGCGAAGATATTTATTGGTGGGACGGCGGCGCCATGTTCGGCGTGGTCCCCAAAACCCTCTGGAGCCGCCAGTCGCCGCCGGACGATCTGAACCGCCTGCCGCTGGGCTTCAACTGCTACATCGTCGAAACCGGCGAGCACACCATCCTGCTCGATACCGGCGGCGGCGACAAGCTGGATGCGCGCCGCCGCGAGCGCATGAAACTGCCCCCCACGCCCGTGCCGTTGCCCGAAACCATCCGGGCGGCGGGCATCGATCCCGAGCGCATCGATATCGTGGTCAACAGCCACCTCCACTGGGACCACTGCGGCTGGAACACCATCCTGACCCAGGGCGTCCCGCGTCCCGCCTTCCCCCGCGCCGTCTACTTCACGCAGCGCGGCGAGTGGGAGCACGCCCATCGCCACCATCCGCGCGATAGCGTCGCCTACATCGATGCGAATTACGATCCGCTGGTGAATGCCGGGCGCATGCGCCTGATCGATCGGGATGCCGAAGTGGCGCCCGGCGTCTGGCTGCGCCTGGCGCCCGGCCACACTCCCGATATGATGGTGATCACGGCCTCCGACGCCGGCCGCACCTTCTGCTTCCTGACGGACCTGGTCCCCACCGCCGCGCATGTCGCGCCCACCTGGGTCGCGGCTTTCGATCTCGATCCGATCCAATCCATAGACAGCAAGCTCCACTGGCTGGGGGAGGCCGCGCGCGGCGATTGGATTTGCGCATTCGCGCACGACCCCTCGATGGCCTTCGCGCGTATCGCGCATAAAGAGGATAAGTTCGAAGCGGCTCCATGCCGTCCCTCCTCGCCGTAGCGCTGCTATTACCGAGCCGCGACCGTCAGGGTGGTGAAGATGCGCGAAACAGTGGGGCGGGCGCCCTCGCCCGCGGACCGGCGCCCTCGCCTGCGGACCGGCGCCCTCGCCGGTCCACCGGCCGCAGGCCGGCAGCGGTTCGCGTCTTCAACGGAGCGGTTTCCTGGCATTCCTGTTAATCTAATCGTCGCGGCAGCTTGGGTCCTGCCCCGCACATTCTGCCATGCAAGCCACGAAAGATCGCCCCACATGGAAGACGCTATTGGCCTTCGCCATCATCTACTTTGTGTGGGGATCCACCTATCTCGCCATCCGTGTTGGTGTCCGCGAAGTTCCGCCGTTTCTTTTGGCGGCGATGCGGTTCCTGGCTGCGGGAGTGGTCCTCTGTGGCTGGACGATCGCGCGGGGCGAGCGCCCGCCAAGCTCGCGCGAATGGGCCTCGGCATCTATACTCGCAGTGCTGATCTTCGTGCTCGACTACGGACTCTTGTTCTGGGCCGAGCAGCGTGTGCCGTCCGGCATTGCCGCGGTCATGATGGCCACCATCCCGGTGTTCATGGCATTGTCGGAAATCGTCTTACTGCGAACGCAGAGGCTCACCCTCCGCCTGGCCCTCGCGCTCTTGATCGGGATGGGCGGAGTGGCGGCCCTGATGACCCGTTCGCTGCACCTCGGCGGGGCACCTATCGACACTCTGGGCGCCGTAGCGCTGATGGTTGCCTCCCTGAGCTGGTCGATCTCGTCGGCGCTCACGCGCAAGCTGCCGTTGCCGTCTTCCAAAGTCATGAGCTCGGGTGCGCAGATGCTCGCCGGCGGGATATTCCTGACACTCGCCGCGGCAGCCTTGGGCGAGTTTCGCAACTTTCATCCATCGACCGTCTCAAGTGGAGCGTGGCTCGCGCTGGTCTACTTGATTGTCGCGGGCTCCATCGTTGCGTTCACCGCCTATGTGTGGCTGATTCATCATGAATCGCCGACCAAGGTCGGGACCTATGCATACGTGAATCCGGTTGTGGCCGTGCTGCTCGGATATTTCATGGGCGGCGAGGCGCTTGGACTGCGAACCATTCTGGGGACTCTGTGTGTGCTCATCGCCGTGGTGATGATTACCACGACACGAGCCAAGAGCGCTACGATCACATAACGTGAGCACAATTCCCGAACCTGCGTCCCCCGCAAACAAGGTCGCGCGCATGGCCCACATGCGCCACCTGGTCGACCAACTGCACAAGCTCGAAGAACGCCTCCGCGCCGGCGGCGGCGAGGCCAAAATCGAGCGGCAGCATCGCGCAGGCAAGATGACCGCACGGGAGCGCATCGCGGCGCTGATCGATCCTGGCACGCCCTTCCTCGAAATCGGCCTCCTGCTGGCCTACGACCAGTACGAAGGCGAAGCCCCCTGCCTCGGCTCGGTCACCGGCATCGGCAAGATCGAGGGCCGCTACGCCGTCATCATCGCGGGCGATGCCACCGTGAAGGCCGGCTCCTGGTGGCCCGAAACCGTCACCAAGGGCCTGCGCGCGCAGGAAATCGCCATGCGCAACCGCGTCCCCATCGTCTATTTGGTGGACTCCGCGGGCGTCAACCTGCCCTACCAGGACCGCATCTTCCCCGGCCAGTATGGCGGCGGGCGAATTTTCTACTATAATTCCCTTATGCGGCGCAAGCTCCGTGTGCCGCAGATTGCCGCGGTGATGGGTCCCTGCATCGCCGGCGGCGCTTATCTTCCCGCGCTCAGCGATTACATCATCATGGTCGAAGGCACGAGCTTCATGGGCCTCGGAGGCCCGAATCTCGTAAAGGGCGCAACCGGCCAGGTGGTCGATTCCGAATCCATAGGCGGCGCGCGGCTGCACACCACGGTCAGCGGTGTGGCCCACTACATGGCCAAAGACGATGCCGAATGCCTGGCGCGCATCCGCCAGCGCTTCCGCGATCTGCCCGCACCGGGTGGGGCAGGCGGTTCCGCCTGCCAACCGCCCGCGCGTTCCGCCGACGACATCTACGGCGTGCTTCCGGAGAACCACCGCCTGCCCTACGACATCGAAGAAATCGTCTTTCGCATTTTCGATGCGGGCGACTACACCGAATTCCAGCCGGATTACGCGCCGGAGATGCTGTGCGCCAACGCCCGCCTGTCCGGCCACCCGGTGGCCATCGTCGCCAATCGCCGGGGCTTCCTGCGCTCGGAGGGACGCCCGCGCATCGGCGGCATCGTGTACACCGAATCCGCGCGCAAGGTGGCCTATTTCGTCGAGCTCAACGAGCGCTTGGGCCACCCGCTGATCTACCTGCAGGACGTTTCGGGCTTTATGATTGGCCCCGAAGCCGAGCGCGAAGGCATCGTCCGCGCCGGCGCCGACATGGTGGAAGCCATGTCCTGCACCAGCGTGCCCAAGCTTATCCTGACGCTGAATCACGCCAGCGGTGCGGGCTATTACGCCATGGCCGGCCAAGGCTTCGAGCCGCATTTCACCTTTAGCTGGCCCACCGCGCGCATCGGAGTGATGGAGGGCGATTCGGCCGTGCAAGCGCTGTTCTCGGTGGAACTGGAAAAACTCAAGGCCGCCGGCGAACCGCTGCCCAAGCAACTCCAAGCCGCCATCGACAAAACAAAATCCGATTACGAAAGCTGGCTGGACGCCCGCTACGCCGCCGCAAGAGGCCACTGTGACGCCGTAATCGATCCACTGGAAACGCGCCAAATCCTAACCATGGCGCTCGAAGTAACTCTGCACCGTCCACGTGGCGAAGCGCTGGTACTGGAGACGCTGTGAAACAAACCCACCAGCCACCAGCCACCAGCCACCAGCCACCCATTCGCATAGCGAATGGACAAGGCTTCTGGGGCGACTGGCTCGAAGCCCCCGTCCGTCTGGTGGACGGCGGGCCCATCGATTACCTCACCCTCGATTACCTCGCCGAAGTCACCATGTCCATCCTGCAGAAGCAGCGGCAGCAGGACCCCGAACTCGGCTATGCCCGCGATTTCCCCCCGCTGATCGGCCGCATCGCCGCCAAGCTCCGCGAACGCCACATTAAGGTCGTCGCCAATGCCGGCGGCGTCAATCCGATAGCCTGCGCGCGCGCCGTGCTGAAAGCTGCGCCGGGCCTGAAAGTCGCCGTCGTGCTCGGCGACGACGTGCTCCCCCGCATCGACGAGTTTCTCGGCAAAGGCTACCAGATGCGCAATATCGATACCGGCGAGCCGATCTCCGCCATTCGCGACCGCATCCTCAGCGCCAACGCCTACATCGGCGCATTCCCGCTCGCCGCGGCGCTAGCCACCGGCGCAGACGTGGTGATCGCCGGACGCTGCGCCGATGCCGCCCTGGTGCTGGCGCCCATGATCGACCGCTTCGGCTGGGGGCCTGAGGACTACGACAAGCTCGCCGCGGGCATCGTCGCCGGTCACATCATCGAGTGTGGCGCGCAATGCTCCGGCGGCAATTGCCAGGTGGATTGGCGCAACATCCCCGACCTGGCCAACATCGGCTACCCCATCGTGGAAGCCGAGCCGGACGGTTCCTTCGCCGTAACCAAGCATCCGGGCACCGGCGGGCGCATCGACTCGCACGGCGTGAAAGAGCAGCTTCTTTACGAGATCGGCGACCCGCGCCAGTATATGACGCCGGATTGCGTGGCCGACTTCACCTCGCTGCGCCTTGAGGATACCGGCCCGGATCGCGTGCGCGGCAGCGGCGTCCGTGGCGGGCCGCGGCCGGCCATGCTGAAAGCCTCGATCAGTTATCACGCGGGATGGAAAGCGTCCGGCACCCTGGTCTACAGTTGGCCCGACGCGCTGGAGAAAGCGTGCGTGGCGGACCGCATCACCCGCCAGCGCCTCGACCAGCTCGGCCTGCGCTTCGACGAAATCCACACCGAATATTTCGGAGTGAATGCCTGCCACGGCCCAGCCGCCCACCCCATTCACGATCCCACGGAAGTGCAGGTGCGCATCAGCGTGCGCGGCTCCGACAAGCGCGCCGTCGATCGCTTCACGCGCGAAATGATTCCGCTGGTGCTCACCGGCCCGCCCGGCGGCACCGGCTATGGCGAAGGCCGTCCCGAGGTGCGCCAGATCGTGGCCTATTGGCCGGCCCTGATTCCGCGCGATGAAATCCAAACGCGCGTGGAGGTGGTCGCATGAAAGGTCCCCTTTATCACCCCAAATTCCCCCTTTATCATCACCCCACATCACCCCTTTATCATCACCCCAAATCACAGCATACGCATGGAGGGCGGGCTTTAGCCCGCGCGGGGCTTAAGCCCCGCTGCAGTCGCTCAAAGGTGCCTGTATGAAAATCCCGCTCGCACGCATAGCCCACACCCGTTCGGGAGACAAGGGCGATATCGCCAACATCGGTGTAATCGCGTGGCAGCCGCAATACTACCCGATCCTGCTGCGCGAAGTAACGCCCGAGCGCGTCAAAGCGTTTTTCGGCGAAATGGTCGCCGGAGGAGTGGACCGTTTCCAACTGCCCAACCTCGGCGCGTTAAACCTGCTGCTGCATCACGGTCTGGGCGGCGGCGGCACCGTCTCCTTGCGCACCGACGCGCAGGGCAAGACCCTGGGCGCGGCCCTGCTGGCCATGGAGATCGAAGTCGATGAGCGAGAGCTTACAGATTAGCCGCGAAGGCCGCCTCCTGCGGCTGGCGCTGAACCGGCCGGAGCGGCGCAATGCGCTGAACATGGACCTCTGTACCGCGCTGGGCGCCGCCCTAGACGAGGCGGAAAACGACGCGGGCGTGGGCGCGGTCCTTCTGAGCGGCAATGGCAAATCGTTCTGCGCCGGCATGGACCTGCACGAAGTGCTGTCGCCCTCCGGCGGCGACATCAACGAAGTGCACGAGCGCATCTTCTCGGCGGGAATCCGCATGACCAAGCCGCTCATCGCGGCGGTGCACGGAGCGGCCCTGGCCGGAGGCACGGGACTGGCCGCGAATTGCCATATCGTGGTGGCGGCCGAGGATGCCACCTTCGGGTTGACCGAAATCCGGATCGGGTTGTGGCCCTTCGTGATTTTTCGGACGGTGGCCGCCGCTTTAGGCGAACGCCGCGCGACCGAGTTGGCCCTCAGCGGGCGCATTCTCCCAGCCAGCGAGGCGCGCGAGTACGGGCTGGTGCATCACGTCGTGGAACCCGCCAGCTTGCTCGAGCGCGCGCGGGAGATCGCCGGCGCCATCGCCGAGGCCAGCCCCACCGCGATCCGGGCGGGCCTGGCGTTCGTGCGCGACGCGCGCGGCAAGAGTTGGGAAGCTGCGGGCGACCTGGCCCGCCAAATACGCAACGAGGTTTTTCGCAGCGCCGACTTCCAGGAAGGCATCCGGGCGTTTCAGGAAAAGCGGCCCCCGCGCTGGTTTTAGTTAGCCAGCTAGTTGCTTCATTTTGCGCTTTCCGGCTTCTCGCGAAACCTGATCGCCTGCATCTGCGCGGCGTATTTTGTCCTCGTGGTCCAGCAGTCCGTGAGACCCTTAGCAGCTACCCACGCGTAGTAGTCTCCTGCCTTCAAACCGGATTTCTCAAGCAGCGTTGGCAGTTGCTCCTTGAAATCCTGGAAGTACTCGCGGCTCATAAGATCGAAGCCGAAGCGTTTGGTCTCCGCGAGTGCTTCCAACGACTTTCTTCTGGGACGCTTAACTGGACCTATCATCCGGTCCAGTTCCTTCATTCCCTCGCGGGTAAATAAATCCGCGATTTGAATGGCCGGCGTCTTGCGAGATGCGAAACTGATTTCGTGCACCATCGCGCGCGAGCCTTCCCATTCTGGATCGCTAACCATCCAAGCGTACAACTGGCCAGCGGAATACTCGATTTCATGCCTGCGGTCGAACGTGAACTTGACGGTGCTCCCAGGAAATGACTCGCTCACATAGCGCCCAAATTCAAGGATCACATGGGCGAAGCATTTATGGTACGGCGACTCGCCGACGTTGTCCGGGAAAAAATCGTTCGCCGCCGCGATGTCGATTGCGGCACCATAGCCGTATAGGCCACTGCAGGCGAGTATCTGCGTGAGATCCTTGTAAAGCGCGAGATTTTCCGCATGGTGAATCCCGGCAAACTCGCCTTGATCTGACTCGCACTCAGCGGCATGGAAGATCTTGCCGCCAGTTCGCTCCGTCCAGAAGTGCTTCGCAAGATCCCATTGGACCTGTGCTCCAAAGACGCCCCCAACGGCGAACACGCGCTCGTTGGTGGCGTCGTGGCTTTCGTCTCCGTACACCGAATACATCACGACGCCGCACCTCCCGCCGCGACAGTCCCGGATGTGCCGCGCGAGCAACTCTCCCGACTCACTCCTGCACCGCGATGTACAGATCCTGCGTCCCACTCACTCCGCCCAGCGCGAAAGTTACCGGCACCTGATTGCCGACTGCGCCTGCCGGAATCTCCACGTTAAACTGATACAGCCCCATGAAGCTCGGCGCCAGCCCATCATAGGAAAACGTAGCCGGCTCGCCGCCGAACGAGATACTAAACGGCGCAGACAGGGTGCTCAATTCCTGCACGAGTTGCCCCGCCGGAATATCCGGCTTCACCGCTCCAAATCCCACGCCGTACAGGGTGATGGTGTCTCCCGGTTTGGCCGGACGCGAGTTCAGCCCGGCGATGGCGCCCGCAGGAAGCACGTAGGAACCGTCGGGGAACAGCGCCACTACGTATTGAATCCCGCCGATATTGAAGGAGGGCGGCGCGTCGAGCCCCGGCTCCGCCGCGTTTACGGTAACGTTGTAAGCTGCGCTCGTTCCGCCGGGAGCAGTCACGATTAGCGGCTGCGATCCGTACGCCACGTTCGACGGCACCTGAGCATTAACCTGGGTGGGGCTTATGTAATCGATGAAGGCGGACTGGCCGCCGATGGTCACCTCAGTCGCGTCCAGCGAAGTTGGCGCGTTCACGCCGTTGAAATCGGCAGCGGTCCAGGAGCGCGAATCCGCAGCGAGGTTGGCTCCGTAGATTTCGATCCATGAGCCGGGCGCGACGGACGGGAATTCCCCGAAGGCGCTGGCGCCCACCACGCCGCCCGCCGCGATCAAGGGCACCGAACTGGACACGCTGGTTGACGCCACGAACACCCACGCTGCCCCGACACCCTCGTTATCCCCAGACCCGGCGTCATCGCCCGGCCCGCCCACGATGGCCGTAGTGGCGTCAGCCGACAGCGCCACCGACGAGCCTTGCTGCGCCTCACCAACCGCACCAGCGCCGACAAGCTTGGCGCCCTGCTGAGTCCACACCCCTGCCGAACGCGTGTACACCCACGTCGCTCCGACGCCGAAGCACGACCCGCAGTTGGGGCTGTCACCGGGTCCACCCACGAGAGCCGTGTTGCCATCTGACGACAGCGCCATAGACTCGCCCTGAAGTCCAAACCCAACCGCGCCGCCGCCGACCAGTTTGCTACCCTGTTGGGTCCACACACCCCCGGAGCGCGCGAAAACCCAACCCGCCCCGGCGTAGTTGTCATCACCCGGCCCGCCCACGAGGGCCGTGTTGCCGTCCCCCGACAGCGCCACCGAAAAACCCAGTTGTGCCTCCCACGCGTAGGTGTACGTCTCTGAACCGGGCGAAGCAAACAGTTTGCTGCCCTGTTGGGTCCACACACCTCCCGACCGCGTGTACACCCACGCCGTTCCGTCGAGGTAGTAGGAGGTGAAGTTGTCGTGCGGTCCGCCCACGATGGCCGTGTTGCCGTCGGCCGACAGCGCCACGGAAAAACCTTGGTTGGCGTCCCCAATTGCACCGGTGCCGACCAGCTCGCCGCCCTGTTGGGTCCACACGCCTCCCGACCGCGTGTACACCCACGCCCCTCCGGCACCGCCGGGGCCACCCATGATCACAGTATTGCCATCCGCCGACAGCGCCACCGAACTACCCTGGCTCGCAGCGCCAACACCGGTGGCGGCCAGCTTGCCGCCCTGCTGGGTCCATACGCCTCCCGACCGCGTGTACACCCAAGCCGCTCCGGCATCGACGCTGTCCCCGGGGGCACCCACGACCGCCGTGTTGCCGTCGGCCGACAGCGCCACCGAAGCACCGAACCCGTCAGTGCCGACCAGTTTGCTGCCCTGCTGGACCCACACGGCTCCCGATCGCGTGTACACCCAAGCCGCTAACGGGCCACCCACGATGGCCGTGCTGCCGTCGCTCGACAGCGCCACGGAGGAGCCCTGCTGGGCACCGCCGGGCTGATCTGCCGAGCCAGTGCCCACCAGTTTCCCGCCTTGTTGAACAAACTGGGCATCGGCGAAACCCGCCAGCACCCAGGCCAGTATTAACAGCGCCAAGCCTCGCGTGATCACAGTTCCGAGACCAAGCAATTTCCCAAGATCTTCGGGTGGCATCTTCCCCTAAAAAAGCGAGCCGGGCCTACCACCCCCAGGAAGGTGCGGTTGCTTCTGGATATTCAGGACAGTGTGCTTGTCAAGAAAATCCTGGACCTCGGGAGCGCTTTTTCCGAGAACTGGCTTACCGGCCCCCTGGATGTGTATGGTTAGCCCGGCCTTTTCGACCTCGATAAAAGCTATTGAGTTGACATTGATGTAGGCGTTGCCGATATGGATGAATTCAACTGCCATGCCCAACGTGTAGCACGAGGTACGGCCATGCACAACCCGTAGTTGCTACCCGTAACGGTTGAGTAGAGCGACCCTGAGCGCCAACCGAACCTCGTGGCTAGGCGACGTTGGGGGCGCCGTTCACCGCCCCAAGATCGCCTGTAACCGCAGGAAAACAAACGCCAATCCAGATTCGCGGCCAATCGCCCGGCCGCCGGTCGTGGTAACCTGAAGCTGGGTAAAGGATTCGCCGGTCTTAAACCCGGCCCGCATCCGCCCGCAACGCTCTTTGACAATTTCACCCAAGCGCGCAAGCGATGTGCGCCGACCGACTCGCGTCGGCGCAACAAAATGCAACACAAGTTACAGAAAAGCGAAACAGGATCATCCGCGGCGGGCGCCACCAACACCGCTGTCTGTTTGCGAAGCGAACCCAAATTCCTAGCCCGCAGCCGAGAAGATCCAAATAGCAAGCGAAACTTGAATTATAGTCTGTAAGCTTAGCCAAACAAACATGGAAACATCGTTGATTTTGCGGATTGGTTTCGTCGGGCAGATTCTCGTTTCACCATCCCAAACCCGCGACGGGTGCACAAACGTGCACAAACCTGCACAAAAACGCCCAAGGGCACACCACCCCGCCGCCACCTCAGCCTTCGGCCCTACCCCTACATCTTGGGGCCAAATCCCGCCCGCCCCTTCCCCCAGCATAGAAAGTACTTTACTTTTGCCGCGGACGAGTTTAGTATGGTTACGATCCCCCGAGCAAGACGAGGTGAACGTTTTTGCTGAAACTAAAGCGCGTCGAACTGCAGGGCTTCAAATCCTTCTGTGATCGCACCGAGCTCCGCTTCAATGGCGGCGGCATCGCTGCCGTCGTAGGCCCCAACGGCTGTGGCAAATCCAACCTGAGCGATGCCATCAGTTGGGTGCTCGGTGAACAATCGGCCAAAAGCCTCCGCGGCGCCCGCATGGAAGACGTCATCTTCGCCGGCACGCGCGACCGCAAACCCCTGGGTCTGGCCGCCGTCACCATGACGCTGGTCGACCCCATGCTTTACCAGGAAGCGCACGAGGCCGCCGCCTCCATCGCCGGAAGCGTCGCTGCAAGCAATGGCCACGCTCCGCATCCACACGCGGGACCCATCCCCATCACCGCCCACCAGGGCAAGAATGGCGAGGTCACCATCACGCGCCGCCTGTTCCGGTCCGGCGAGAGCGAGTACCTGATCAACGGCCACACCGCCCGCCTGCGCGACATCCAGGACATTTTCATGGGCACCGGCCTCGGCCCCGAGAGCTACGCCATCATCGAGCAGGGCCGCATCGGCCAGATCCTCAGCTCCAAGCCGCAGGATCGCCGCGGGGTCATCGAAGAGGCCGCCGGCATCACTAAGTACAAAACCCGCAAGCGCCTCGCGGAAGCCAAGCTCGAAAGCGCCAAGCAAAATCTGGCGCGTGTCTTCGACATCCTGGAAGAGGTCACCCGCCAGGTGAATTCGCTCAAGCGCCAGGCCGCCAAGGCCCGCCGCTACGGCGAGCTCAAGACCGAAATGGATGCCCGCTTGCGCGTGGCGCTCTCGGGCAAGTTCCGCATGCTGGAGCGGGAAGCCGCCAAAGCGGCCCTCGACCTGAACCTGGCCTCCGCCGATCTTCGCGGCCTTTCCGAGCAGGTCGCCGCCAAAGAACTGGCGCACACCGAATTGCAGGGCCAGTCCTACCAGAACGAGCAGCATCTCACCGAACAGCGGCGCGAACTCGCCGAGTGCAAAGTGGAAACCGAACGCACCCGCGGCCGGCTGGAATCGCAGGTGAAGGAGAGCGGCGCCATCGAGCAGCGCATCGCGCAGGCCGAGCGGGAGTCGCAGGAATTGGAACTCCGGCTGGGCCGCCTCGGCGCGGACCTGGACGCGCACCAACAGCAGGTCGCCGCGCTCGACCAGCAAATCGGCCAATCGCGCGAGCGCATGCTGGAGAAGAACCGCCTGCGCGAGGAACTGCAGGCCACCGTCCGCCAACGCGAGCAGGCCATCGAAGCCAGCCGCACGGCGGTGCTGCGGCTGTTGGGCGAAGTATCCACCCTGCGCAACCAGCTCGCGCAACTGAACGAATACCTGGCGGGAATCGAGCGCGAGACGGCGCGCGTGCAGAAGGAAGAGCAAACCTCCGCCGCCGAGTTGGAACGCCTGGCAGTGGCGCGCAAAGCCCTTTCCGAAACCATGGCGCAGCGCCAGCTCGAGCTGGAATCGGTCGCTGGCGAGCGGCATCGCACCGAAGAGGATCTGAGCGTGCGGCGGCAGAGCGCCGTCGAGGTGCGCGGCCGCATCGACCAACTGCGCACGGAATGCTCGCAGACCAAGGCGCGCAAGGAATCGCTGGAAGAGGTGCTGGCGCACCGCAGCTACACCACCGAATCGGTGAAGCGCCTCTTCGCCGCGCTGGAAAAGGGCAAGGCGCAGGACCTCCGGCCGCAAGGCGTGCTCGCAGACTTCGTGGAAGTCGATCCGCAGTTCGAAAAGCCCGCCGAGGAATTCCTGCACGACGAGCTGGAATACGTGGTCGTCGAGAATTGGGCGCAGGCCGACCGCGGCCTCGATTTCCTGCGCGCCGAGCTCGACGGACGCGCCACCTTCCTGGTGCATCCGGACAAGAACGGCAACGGCCATTTGCATCTGGCGGAGCCGGCCATCGGTCCGGAAACCGGCATCCTGTCGCGGCTCAGCGATTCGCTGCGCCTCACCAACGGCTTGACCGACCGCGCCGCCACCCTGCTGCCGCGCGTCTCGCTGTGCTTCGTGGCCGAGGATCGCGCGTCGGCCCAACGCCTGGCCATCAGCTATCCGCATCTCTACTTTCTGACCACCGAGGGGCTCTGCTATCACGGCCACACCGTGACCGGCGGCAAGAAGACCGCCAGCGGTCCGCTGGCCATGAAGCGCGAAGCGCGCGAGCTGGGCGTTGTCCTGCAAGCGAAGCAGAAGGCGCTCGACGAGCAGGTCGCCCGCCTGGAGGATCTGGACCGCGAGATCGGCATCCTGGCCGCCGAGTTGGAGCGCTTGCGCGGCGTGCAGCAAGCCCGCGAAAAGGACCGCGTGGCGCTGGAACACGAAATGCGCAAACTGGCCGACGACACCAGTCGCGCCAACTCGCGGCTTTCCGTGGCGCGCCTGGAACTCGACCGGCTGAAGCGGGATGCCGAGCAGTCGCAGCAGCAGCGCGAGCGCAACCAGCAGGCCGTCGAGCAGAAGGAAGAATTGCGCGAACAGCGCGAGCAGGAACTGGAAGACCAGCGGCAGTTCCTGGAGAAGCTAGAGATCGAAGCGGCGGCGCTCGCCGAAGACCATTCGGCGCTGCGTGCGGAGTTGGCCGCGCTCGATGAGCGGCATCGCGCCGAGCGCGCCGCCATGGGCCGTCTGGAAGCCCAGCATAAGGAAGCCACGTCCCGGCTGAGCGCGATCGCGGGCGAAATCGAGCGCCTCGGCGTCCATCGCGCGGGCCTGCTGGCCGACAACATCGAGTTGGATCGGAAGCTGGCCGCGCTCGCTGAGCAGGCCTTGCGGACCGAAGCCGCGGTGAACCAGTTGGCCGCCGAAGAAGCGCGCATGCGCGAGACTCTGGCCGCCACCGAAGACGAGTTGAAGCAACTGCGCGTCAAGGTGGAAGAGGCGCACACCAACCGTTCGCAAATCGAAGTGGACCTGGTACGGCGGCAGGCCGAGCTGAAGTATCTCGACGAGACCAGCCGCAAAGAACTGAATTGCGCGGTCGAGGAATTGACCGCCGGCGACGAGACCGTTCCGGACATCGAAGCCATCGCCGAGGCTGAGCGTCTCTACGAGGAAGTGCGCGCGCGCATCGAGGCGCTCGGTCCGGTGAACGCGCAAGCCATGGAGGAGTTTCAGGAAGCCTCGCAGCGCCAGGAATTCCTGAGCGTGCAGCGGCAGGATTTGCTCGATTCCATCCGCGATACCGAGAAGGCCATCGCGGACATCGACGTGGTTTCGCGCCAGAAATTCGCCGAAGCCTTCGCGCGCATCAACGAGAATTTCCGCGAAGCCTTCCAGACGCTGTTCGGCGGCGGCCTCGGCGAGATGCGCCTGACCGACGAAACCAACCTGGCCGATTCCGGCATCGACATCGTGGCCTCGCCTCCCGGCAAGAAGCTGCAAAACGTGCTGCTGCTCTCCGGCGGCGAGAAGGCGCTGGCGGCGGTGGCCCTGCTGATGGCCATCTTCCGCTATCAGCCCAGCCCCTTCTGCATCCTGGACGAAGTGGATGCGCCGCTGGACGAAGCCAACATCGAGCGGCTCACCCGCCTGCTGCGCGAGATGTCTACCGGGACGCAGTTCATCGTCATCACCCACTCCAAGAAGACCATGGAGGCCGCGTCGGCGATGTACGGCGTCACCATGCAGGAGCCGGGCGTGTCCAAGTTGGTGTCGGTGAAGTTCAAGAACGCGGCGGCATAAGTGGGGCAGGCTCTCAGCCTGCGGCGGCCTCTCAGGCCGCCTTGCTGCAGGGTTTTCGCCGGCTTTGCTTAAGAATCGATAGTGCGAAGCGGTTGGCTTGTGCTACATGGCAGGATGAGAAGGCGCAGGCAAAGTGGCCTTCTTGGGGAGACATCGTTGAATTGAAGAACGCTAAACTGTTTCGCAAGCGCTGCAAGTCGGGCCGCCCGGCTCCTCCGCGAATTGTTCCCCAAGCGGGTCGCAACACATTGCCCGTCCCGCCTGCCAATAAGGACTGGGACGCACTTATTCAAAGTCTCGGCCGTTTTTCCGACGATTTCATGGCCGAGCGTGACCAACCCCACCCTGCGAAACAGGCCTCAGTACAAAGCGCGCGGTTGCGGCGTGCCTCCCACTCTGCCGAACGGCTCCAGATACCGGCGCGCCGCGGCACCCATCAATCCCAGGTCGGTCGGTCCCTGGAACAGAAGAAAGCCCTGCTCCATATACCGTTTGGCGATCTCCGGTGTGGCCGCGGGACGTCCCAGAAACTTGCCGTGGCGCTTCCCGGCTTCCACGATGCGCGCGATGGCCGCCTCCTCCTTGGGATCGTCCTGGTTGCCGCGCAGGCCGAGCGAAAACGAAAGATCGTTGGTGCCGATGAAGAGTACGTCCACGCCGGGAGTGGCGGCGATTTCGTCGATGCGCTCCACGGCGCGCGCCTCTTCGATAATGATGATCACCATCACGTTCGCGTCGGCGGAATCGTGATAGCCAGCCTCGCCCGCGGGCCAGGTGGTGCGCGCCAACACGGGGCCCGAACCGCGCCGCCCCGCTGGCGGATAGCGGCAGGCGGCCGCGGCCTGCGCCGCCAGTTCGGGAGTGCTGGTGAACGGGAACATCACGCCGCTGACACCGGCATCCAACACGCGCTTGGCGGTCCAGATCTCGTTCACCGGCACGCGCGCGAAGGTAAGCGCGGGCAGGCCGCGCGTAGCCAGCACGATATTGCGCAGCGTTTCGAGCGTGATGGGCGAGTGCTCCATCTCGACCCACAGAAAATCGAAGCCGAGCGTGGCGGCGTGCGCGGCCACGTCCGGGTTGGCGACCGTGATAGTGGCGGCCACTACTGGCAGCCCTTCGCGCAAGCGTTTCTTGACGGGGTTTTCCCAAGGTGTGTTCATTGTTTGATCAACCAGACTTCGGCCACTTGGCAGCCGCGGCCGTTGCCGCCCAGGCCCGCTTCGCGATACCAGGAGAGTTCCAATTCGCCCTGCGCCGTGGCCGCGCGCGGGATATCGAATTCGATGGGACGGACCGGTTGGGGCTTGAGCAGCAGCGGATGAATCTCGACGGGCTGAAGGCCTGTCCCACCTGCCACGAGCCGGATTTTGCGCCCCGAGCTATCGCCCGCGTACACCACGCGGACGCGATACTCCGCCGCTCGATCGAGACCTGTGTAGCGCATCTGCAAAGGTTCATCGTAGAACGATTCCGCATACGTCCACCACGACCTGGGCCACTGCGGCCGATATTCCAGGCTGACGCTGCCACGCACCAGGTGCGGCTGGCGCGCGGGGTCGCCGAGGTCGTCGTAGAAACCGCCGGGGCCGGGATCGGTCCAGTTCAGGATGCGGTCGATTTCCGCGGGATCGTTGCGTGCGTCGGCGAAGCGGCGCTCCAGCCACAAGCGGTTGTTCAACGGCACGTCGAGAGTGTCGAGGCTGGCGCCGCGATCCACGCCGATGGCCTTGTAACGCGGCACGCTCAGTTGCATGCCGATGCTTTGGAACAACGCCTCGGCCAATTCGAAAACCCGCGCGCGCCATTCGGGCGCAACGGGCTGCTGGACAGCGCGGTCCAGGATGGCGGCAGCCGCGCCGGTGTCCCGCGTCTCGCGCAGTTTCCGCATGGCTTCGTCTTCGAGCATTGTTTCATACAGCAGCCGCTTGCGCGTGTAGGCGTCATAATAGGCGCGATAAAGCGCTTGTTGAAAGCGCCAGTTGCGCAGCACCGGGGGCGGCGCGGCGCGCTCCATCGCCTGGAATTCGGCGAGCGTGGCGTCCACGCCGGAGTTGGCCGCCAGCGGACCGTGCCAGTTGCGTTCCAGTGCCAGCAGGCCCTCGGCGAAGCTTTCGCTGAACGCGTCGCCGATAAAGTAGCGGCTGTACTGGCGCAGGATTTCGGTTACGTCCCGGTCCGGATTCCAGCCCAGCGCGCTCCACACGAACTTGTTCACGTCGTCGTTGGAACCTTCCGAATAGCTGATGAACCCGATGGTGTGCGGCTGGAAGAGCCGAAAGATGCCCGCCTCTTCGACCGGCCGCGGATTGATGCTTTCGCGGCCTTCGGTAAGCGCCCAGGCGGGGTCCCAATCCGCGACCGGAAATTGGCATTGAATGTTATGCGTGATGTCCGGATAGTTGCGGATGGGATAGCGCGGGGGCACGGCCGCGCGCAACTCGGCGAGCGACATGCGGGTCTGCGGTCCGAAGACCACGCCGGTGAGCCACGCCGGCTGCTGGTTGCGCACAATGGCGAGGAACTCATCGAGCCAGGCCTGATTGAAGCTCTGCGGCGACACCCACATCTGCGCGCGCGGATGATAGCGATGCAGAACCTCGGTCTCTTTCGCCAGCAGCGCCATCAGGTGCCGCGGCGCGGTGTGGCCGGGATCGCCGCCGGGCACGAACACGGCATCGATGCGCGGCAGTTGACGGAACACTTCGCCCCATTCGCGCAGCGCGGATTCCACCGTAGCCGGATCGCCGTAATCGGCGTCCATCGCGGGATACCAGATCCAGACATCCAGGCCGTAGGCGTCGAGCAGGCGCGAAAGCTCGATCATCATGCGCATGGGCGGCAGCGGGAAGTGCGGGCTGTCGGCGGCATCGTCGGAGCGCGGCGGGATCAGCTCGACGGCATTGCTGCCAAAGACCGCAAGGTCGCGGATGTACTGCTCGAAGACGGGGACGGACCAAGCGTCATACGTATTCGATTTCGGACGGTAGCCCAGTTGGTGGCCGCGCAACGGGTAGCGCGGCGCGCTCGTTTCCGCGAAGCCATCGGGAAGTCGGATGGAACCGCGGGCAATGCGCAGTTCGCGCAGGAGTCGGCCGATACCGAACAAGACGCCGCGCGCGTCGTTGCCGGCGATCGTTACGGTGTGCGCGGTGGTGTGAATGCTGTAGCCTTCGGCCGCGCCGGCGGTGCGCGTGATTTCGATGGCGACCGGGGCGCCGGCAGATGCGGGCTCCCACCGGATCCCGGAGCGCTTCTCGACTTCTTCGATCAGCAGCGTGACGGCCTTGGCTTCGCGTGGGGACAGTTCCGGCGGAGATACGACCGCCGCTTTGGTCAGATCCAATGCGGCGGCGGGCGTCACTACGGCGGCGATTAAGAGAGGAATCGCAAGTCGGTGCACGAATCAAATGAATAACACATTGTGGGGCAGGCCCTTGGCCTGCGGCGGCCTCTCAGGCCGCCTCCTCTGAAACGCGGATCCGTTGACAAGTGTCAAGCGACAGCTTACGATATGAATTTGAAGGTTCGGCGCTTCAGCCCCAAAGCGCTTCAGCGGTTTTATGAGGAAGGTCTGACAAGGGGCCTCCCGGCTGATGCCGTCTCGAAACTGCGTGCCATGTTCGCCGTTCTGGACCGGGTGAAGGACCTCGATGAATTGAAAGCGAAACTGGCGGCTGACCTTCCGTGTCGAAGCAAACGAAATTCTCGACGTCAGTCTTGAGGACTACCACTGACGGAGGAGAAATACATGCCGATGTTTAACCCGCCGCACCCCGGCGAAGTCATACGCACCGAGATCGTCGAGGCACACCACCTGACTGTAACCGCCGCCGCCAAAGTGCTGGGCGTATCGCGTCAGGCTCTTTCCAGCCTATTGAACGCGAAGGCTGACCTGACCGGAGACATGGCCCTGCGCATCGAAAAGGCCTTTGGTCCGAAGATGGACACCCTGATGGGCATGCAGTCGGCCTTCGACATCTTCCAGACGCGCCAGCGCGCACCGAAGATCAAGGTTCGGCGGTATCGGCCAATCGCGGCGCGGCCGGGTCGCGCCGCACGATGCTAGATTGAAAAGAGATATGCGAGCTTGCTGCTTTCGCGCGCTGCTGTTGGCGGTGGCGTTGTCGCCGTGCATTCGCGCCCAGGAAAAAGGGATCGAGCCGGAGTGGGACATCCGGCCCGTGCTGAAGGAAATCGCCGCGCACGCCGAGCGCATGGTTCCGGTGCTCGAACAGATCGACGCCAAGGAGATGGCCAAGAACGGCGCGCCAGATACCTACATCACCCAGCTCAATGCGAGCCGGGTGCAGGCCAAGGCCCTGGCGACCGAGACCCTCGCGCTGGCCAATTCCCCCGACAAACTTTCGGCCGATCTGGCCACGTTCTTCCGCATGCTGTCGCTCGAGAAGACCCTGCTTTCCATCGAGGAGGGGATTCGCAAGTACTGGAATCCGGCGGTGGCGGACCTGCTGAACAGCCAGATGGCCGAGAACGGCGCGAATCGAGAGCGCTTCCAACGCTATATCCTGGACTTGGCGGCCACGCACGAACAGGAATGCGCCGTCATGGATCACGAAGCGCAACGCTGCCGCGGCATCCTGGCCAGGCAGCCCAACGCCGCTCCCAAGACGGAGAAAAAGTAGCATGCCGTTCAACTGCACGATTTGTGGAGAGGAATCCACGCGCATCTGCGTATGGTGCACCAAGGACACCTGCGCCAACCACCTATGTGCGAAATGCGGGCGGTGCAGCGATTGCTGCGAGTGCGAGGTTCCGCTGGACCAGCCCATGCACGCGGCCCCGGCCGTACACGAACACGACGCCGCGCCAGTGCCAGAGCCTGCACCCGTGCCAGAGCCTGCGCCAGTGCCGGAACCCGCGCCCATCGAGGAGACCGCGCCGGTCGAGAGTGCGCCCCCCGAACCCGATCTGGGGGCTTGAACATGCGAACCCATTTGGCATGCCTCCTCCCGGCTCTTCTGCTAGCCGCGGTTTCGCCCGCCGCGGCCGCCGAAGCCATCTTCAACATCAAAGACTACGGCGCCACCGGACGCAAATCCGACGATGCGCGCCCCGCCATTCAGAAGGCCATTGACACGGCCGGCGCCGCCGGCGGCGGCACCGTGTATCTGCCGCCCGGCGAATACACGTCCGGCACGCTGCACCTGCGCAGCCACGTGCGGATGCTGATCGATTCCGGCGCGACATTGTTCGCCTCGCTCGACAGCAAAGCTTTCGACAAAGCCGCGCTGCTCTACGGCGAAGGCGTGGACAACATCACCATCGAGGGGCGCGGCACCGTCGACGGCCAGGCGTCTTACATGTGGCTGCCCAACGGCGACTTCGACGACGCCCTAATCCGCGAGAACATGCTGCTGGCCAAGGCACTCGGCAAACCGCTGATGCGCTCGTTTCCAGCGGGCTACCCGACGGAGCAGATGTACCCGCACCTGGTCCTGCTGCTGCGATGCAAAGACGTGCGCATCGCCGGGTTATCGTTCGTGCGTTCGCGAAGCTGGACGATCAATCCCTACGCCTGCGAGCGCCTGATCATCGACGGCGTCTATGTCCATTCGAGCCTCAAAGAGGCAGTGTGGGCCGACGGCATCGATCCCGACGGATGCAAAGACGTGCACATCTCCAACAGCACCATCGAGACCGGCGATGACGCCATCGTGCTCTGGTCGTCCGATATCTATGGTCCGGCGCTGCCCTGCGAAAACATCACGGTCACCAACTGCCGGCTCTCCTCGGCGTCGAGCGCGCTGAAGTTCTGCGACGGGAACATGAATTGCATCCGGCACGTGACCGTGGATAACACCGTGATTACGGGATCGAACCGCGGCATCGCGTTCATGGTGTTCGACAAAGGCTATGTCAGCGACGTGGTGCTTTCGAACCTGACCATCGAGTGCCGCCGCCACGATTGGTTCTGGTGGGGCGATGGCGACCCCATCCACTTCGACATCAAGCGGCGCAGCGAGTTGGATGGCAAACCGCGCGCCAATGAGCCGCCGGCCGGGTCGATTCGCAATGTCATGATCCGAAATGTGGTGGCGCGCGGGCAGGGAACGTCGATGATCCACGGACATCCGGATAGCTGGCTCGACGGCGTCAGCCTCGAAAATATCAAGTTGTTCGTTTCGAACGATCCGGACTCGCCATTGCAGAAGACCGTGGACGCCATGCAGATCCGCTGGGCACGCAATTTGAAGCTCAGGGACGTGGAAGTGATCTGGGATAAACCGGCATCGGCGAAGTGGCGGACCGCGCTGCGCCTGGAAGACGCACAGGATGTGGAGTTGGACGACTTCCGCGGGCGGGCGGCGGCGAATGGCGCGCCCGCCGTCGCATTCACCAATGTGGATGGCGCGACGGTGCGAAACTCGAATGCCGCCGCGGGCACGGAATTGTTTCTGGACATCGCGGGGGCCGCCAGCCGCGGCATTCGATTGTTCGGCAACGACCTGGGCGCGGCCAAAGTTCCGTATCGCGTGGGCGCGGGCGCAAACCAGGATGCAGTGGTCCACATGCCTGCACAGTAGCCGGGGACCAAGGGGCGACGCCGACGGCTACCGGCGAAATCGCGCGGCTTTCTCCGGACGGCCCAATTCTTCATACAGGGTGACGAGATCCTGGCGGGCCGTCTGCTGCCAACTGATCGAAGGAGCGGTCTGCTTGCCGATGATCTCGTAGCCGGCCAGCAGGTGCGTTTCCGCCTCGTCGTATCGACGCTCGCGCAAGAGCGCTCGTCCCAGCCTGAGCTGCGCGACGCCCGTATTCAAGTGATCCGCGGAAAGCGCTTCCGTCATGCGCGCGATGACTTCCCTGAGTAGCTCCTCGGCGCGGGCGTACTGCTTTCTCTCCAGGTACACGCCCCCCAGATTGCTCAACGCGATGGCGACAGAGTAATGGCGGTCGCCATTCACCGTCCGATAGATATCCACGGCGCGGCGGAATCGCGCTTCTGCGCGATCCAGTTCTCCGCGCTTCAACTCCACGTTTCCCAACTCGTTGAGCGCCAGCGCAACCCGGTTGTGCGTCGCCCCGTAGACCCGCTCCTGAATGGCGAGCGATTGTTGCAGTACGTCTTCCGCCTCGTCATAGCGGTTCTGGCGGCCCAGCGCCTGCCCCAGCGACGTCAGGCTGGAGGCGACCTCGGGATGATCCTTGCCATACCAGGATATGTTGATATCGAGCGCCTGGCGGGCGAATCCCTCCGCTTCCGGGTAATGCCCCTGGTTGTACTGAATGGCGCTGAGGTTGATCAAATCGTCGGCCACCATCGGGTGGCGTTCTCCGTACATCTGGCGGTGCGTCGCCAGCAGGCGGCGGTTCAAGGCATCGGAAATGGCGTAGTGGCCGAGGTAGAACTGCGCGTTCGCCAACTCACTCAGGCTGTCCGCGAGATCGGGAGCCGCGGCGCCCGGCGCGGACTGCAATCGAATGGCTTGCTCGAGCATGGTGACGGCCTGAGGGTATCGGCCGCGGTGCTCCAGCACCTTACCCAAGGCGGAGGTGGCCCGCGCCACGGCCGGGCCGTTGGCCGGCGCCGACCGGCGGCTCATTTCGAACCCTTCGCGGACCAGCCGCTCGGCTTCCTCGAGGCGCGCCTGGCTGATTCGCAGCAAACCCAGCGCCACCAGGCTCTCCGCCACTTCGGGGTGGTCGCGGCCATAGATCGCCCGGCGCCGCTCCAGGGCGGTACCGAGCAACGCGTCGGCCCTTTCCAGCTTGCCCAACTTCTGGTAGAGACCTCCCAGCGTGTAGTAGAGCTCGGCTTGCACGGCGGGCTCCCGGTCGAGTATGCGCGCCTCCTCGACGCCGCGGTCCAGCAGCGTCACCACGCGCAGGCTATCGGCGGGGCCGGCCGCCTGGTCGCCGAACAGGTTGAGCATGAAACTCTGGATGCGTTGTGTGCGGGCGGCCTCGGCGAGGGCCCGATTGCGCGCCGCCGCCAGCCTCACCGTAAAGAAGACCACCAGGCTGGCGACGACTGTCAGCGCCAACGCCGCCACGGCAAGAAAGCGCCGGTTGCGGCTGACGAACTTGCGCAACCGGTAGCGCGCGCTGTCCGGCCGCGCCTCCAGGGGCTCGCCGTTCAGGTAGTGGTCGATATCGCGGATCAGCGCCTCAACCGACGGGTATCTGCGCTGCGGGTCCTTGTGCATAGCGGTGAGGCACAGCACGTCCAAGTCGGCCCAGGCAGTCTTGCTGGCCGCCCCTTTCGCCGCCGCCGACGGCTTATCCGGTTGGCGCTCGGCGATCGTCGCGCCGGCTTCGGAGGGCGTCAGGTTTGCGAAGTCGAATGGAAGCCGGCCGGCCAGCAGTTCATAGAGGATTACCCCCAGCGAGTAAACGTCCGTATAGACCCCTACTGGACCGCCGCGAACCTGCTCGGGCGCCGCGTACGCCGGCGTCATCAATCGCAAGCCGGTGAGGGTTTGATTCACCGGATGGTCCAGGCCGTCGAGTTGTTTGGCAATGCCAAAATCGAGCAGCCTGAGCGTGCCGTCTGGCTTTACCAGGATGTTGGACGGCTTCAGGTCCCGGTGGATGATGGCATGCTGGTGCGCGTGCTGCACGGCATCGCATACGGAACGAAACGATTGCAGGCGCTCCCGGATTGACGACTGGCGCCGCCGGCAATATTCGGTGAGCGGCAGCCCATCGACATACTCCATGGCGAACCACGGGGTTCCGTCGGCCAGCGTGTCGGCGTCGTAAAGCCGCGCGATGGATGGATGATTCATTTGGGCAAGCGTGCGCTGCTCGCTGAGAAATCGCTCGCGGCGTGCCGGCGATAGCCAGGCATCGCGCAGGATCTTGATGGCCACCAGGCTGCCGAGATCGTCGCGCTCGGCCAGATACACCACGCCCATCCCGCCCTCGCCGAGCACTCTCACGACGCGGTACGGACCGAAATCCTTGGAGGCGAACGAAGGAGAAGTGCCGTCGCCGACGATGCGGTGTGCGAGGTTTGTCACGTCGCGATCCAGCAGCGAGGCGCCGCGGGAGTCCGCCTCCAGCATGGCGAGCACGTCCGCCATCAGCCCATCGTCGTCCTGGCAAGCGTCCTTCAGGAAGGTCTGGCGTTGGCGCTCGGGAAGCTCCGCCGCTTCGTGAAACAACGTTTGCATGCGATGCCAGCGCGCGCTGTCCATTTTGATTTCCCAAAGGAACGCAGCGAGTCAGCCTGCGCGGCGCAGCTCATTTGCCAGCCACGCCTTGGCCGCGCGCCAGTCGCGCAGAACGGTGGCCTCCGACACATCCAGCAGCGCCGCGGTCTCACTGACGTCCAGGCCTCCAAAAAAGCGGCTTTCCACCAGCATCGCCTGGCGGGGGCTCATACGCGCCAGATCGTCCAAAGCGGTGTCCAGGGCCAGCAGGTCGTTGCCGCTCGACGCGGCCTCGTCCAGCGAATCGTCAAAGACCACCATCAAGACTCCATCGCCGCCGCGCTTGTGGGAGTGCCGGCGGCGGGCCGCCTCCACCAGCAGTTGCCGCATGGCGCGCGCCGCGATGCGTTTGAAGTGCAGACGGGAGGTGCCGGCCAGGTGCGGTGAATTCGCCAGCTTCAACCACGCTTCGTGAACCAGCGTGGTGGGGCTCAGTGTGGCGTTCGGGTCGCGGCGTTTCACGGTGGAGGCCAGGCGGCGCAGCTCCTCGTAGGTCAGGCTGAACAGATGGTCCAGCGCACGCCTTTCCTCGGGCGTAGCGCCGGGCTCGCCGGGATTGAATCCGCGTGCCGTTCCGGTATTTCGAAAGCGCATGACGGTTTTCCTGGCGCGTTTGCGCAATGCGTGGTAGTAGGTCCACTGCCCAGAAGAATGCGACGAGTGGTCGAGAGCGGCCTGCTGGAATGCTATCACCGCAAGGGGCGGGTGGGCAAGTAATGGGCGTCCTGGGAGGGATAATGTTGTCTATACGATATTCGCGGAGGGCCATGGCCGCTCTGCCTGCTGTTCTGCTGCTATTCACGGCCGTTTCGGTTGCCGATGCCCAAAGCTTTTATTCGGTGCCGGCGTTGTCCTTCACCAAAGTGTTCGCCGGCGCGAATCCGCTGGCTCAGAACCTGATGATCTCCAGCACCGGGGCGGCCTTCAACTACACCGCCGTAGCGTCGACCTCGACAGGCGGCTCCTGGCTGCAGATCACGCCATCCTCGGGTGTGCACACCACGGCTTCGGCCGTTGCGGTCGGCGTGAATGCCACTTCTTCGCTGGCGGCGGGAACCTACACTGGGCAGGTCGTATTCTCCTCGTACCCCACGCCCACCATCACCATGACCGTGCCGGTGACCCTGATCGTCGCACCGGCGGGGAGCACCTTCTTCGACGATACGGCCGGCCAACTGACCTTCTCGCTCACTCCGGGCGGCGGCCCGGCGCCACCCCAGAACATCCAAATCAGAAATGGCGGTACCGGCACGTTGAATTGGACCGGGTCAGTGAGCACGGCCGACGGCGGCAACTGGCTCGGCATCTCCGCGACGGCCGGTACTTCCCCGTCGGAGGTTACTGCATCCATCCAGACTGCAGCTCTGCCGGGTGGAGGGGCGGCATCGGGGACCTTTGTCGGCCAACTCGCATTCCAGACGGCGGGCAGCCAGGTCACCGTACCGGTGAGTGTGACGGTGGGGGCCAGTGTTTTCGGACAAGTGAATCCCATCAGCTTCACCATGCCGTTTGCGGGTGCGAATCCGCTGCCGCAGGTCGTGACGCCCGCGAGCACCGGCACCGCTTTTAACTTCTATACGGCATTGATATCGACCGGGACGGGGGGCAACTGGCTACAGGTCACGCCCGGTGCCGGTGTTCTGACGACACCCGAGGCCGTTACGGTAAGCGTAAACGCCACCACACTCGCCGAGGGAACGTATACCGGAGAAATCCTCTTCTGGGCATACCCTTCCAACAATCTAGCGATAACCGTGCCCGTGACCCTGACCATTGCCGGGCCGGGCACCACCTTTTTCGATAACCTTCCCGGAGAATTGAGCTACTTCATGACGCCGGGCGGTGGTCTGCCGCCGCAGAGCTTTCAGATCCGCAACGGCGGCGTGGGGACTTTGAATTGGACCGCAGCGGTGCGCACTGCCGACGGCGGCGCGTGGCTCACGTTGTCCGCCGCCAGCGGAACCGCGCCCTCCACCGTGAAGGCGACCGTAGCGCCTCAGTTTCTTCCGGGCGCGGGCCTGCTTGCCGGCACCTATTGCGGCCAGGTATTGCTCGAAACCACGGGCGACGTGGGCACCATCCCGGTCTGCGTTGTGGTGGGGGCCAACGTCTTCCGGCAGGTGAATCCGATCGATTTCACCATGCCGTTTGCCGGTGCGAACCCGCTACCGCAAACCCTCACCCTCGCGAGTACCGGCACGACCAACTTCAACTTCTATGTAGAGTTCGTATCCACCGGGACGGGCGGCAACTGGCTAACGACCAGCCCTTCCGCGGGAGTACTCACCACGCCGGAGGCCGTCACCGTCAGCGTCAACGCCGCTACGCTGCCGGCGGGGACCTACACGGGGGAAATTATCCTCAACGCATATCCATCGAACGGCATGGCGCTGACGGTGCCCATAACTTTGACCGTCGCGGCGACGGGGAGCACTTACTTCGACAACCTTCCCGGCGAATTGAGTTACTCCATGGTGCCGGGTGGCACTCCGCCATCGCAGACCGTGCAGATCAGAAACGGCGGGTCCGGGACGCTGAGTTGGGCCGCATCCGCGAGCACCGCGGATGGAGGCGCCTGGCTGACGGTATCTCCGGCCAGTGGGACTGCGCCTGGGCTGCTGACCGTGGCGATAGTGCCCGCTTCTCTCCCCAATCAGGGACTCATTGCCGGTACCTTCTGCGGCCAGGTATTGGTGCAGACGGCCGGTGACGCCGGCACCATTCCGGTGTGCGTGACGGTGGGATCGAACGTTTTCAGCCAGGTGAATCCCATTAACTTCACCATGGTCGCTGGAGGCGCGAATCCACTGCCGCAGACCCTGGACATCGCCAGCACCGGCGCCAACTTTAACTTTTACAGCACTTTCGTGTCGTCCGGAACGGGCGGCAACTGGTTGGCGATTTCCCCGAACGCCGGGGTCCTCACCACGCCCGAGTCCGTTGTCGCCAGCGTGAATGCCGCCACGCTGCCGGCGGGTACTTATACGGCGGAAATCGTCTTTGCCGAATATCCGTCGCTTAACCTTTCGATGACTGTGCCGGTTACTTTAACTGTGGCGCCGTCGGCCAGCGCTTACCTCGACAACCTGCCCGGCCAACTGACCTTTACCCTTGCGCCCGGCGGCACTCCGCCATCCCAGTCGCTGCAGATCAGAAATGCCGGCACCGGGACCTTGCAGTGGACGGCATCGAAGAGCACCGCGGACGGCGGCAACTGGCTTACCGTATCGCCGCTCAGCGGCACCGCACCCACGGCGGTAACCGTCTCGATATCGCCTGGATCTCTACCCGGCCAGGGGCTTCTGGCGGGTACTTTCTGCGGCCAGGTAGTGTTCAAGACCACGGGCGACACCGGCACCGTACCCATTTGCGTCCTGGTGGGACCGAATGTCTTCCGGCAGGTGAATCCCATTAGCTTCACGATGCCGCTCGGCGGCGGGAATCCACTGCCTCAGGTGCTGACAATCGCGAGTACGGGTACGAATTTTAACTTCGACATTGCGTCTGTGTCTACCTCCAAGGGTGGTAACTGGCTGGCGATTTCCCCGAGCGCCGGCGTGCTCACTACGCCCGAAAACATGGTAGTTACCGTGAACGCCACTACCTTGGCGGCAGGCACCTATACCGCCGAAATCGTATTGAATGCATACCCGTCGAATAACCTGTCCATAACGGTGCCGGTTACTCTGACGGTTGCGTCGTGCGGCCCGTTCTTCGCTAACATGCAGGGCCAGATGGATTTCTCTTTCACGCCAAGCACTACCAATCCGCCGCCGCAGACGGTACAAATTCAGCCAGCCGGATGGGGCACCCTGCATTGGACGGCGGCGGCCAGCACATCGGACGGCGGCAACTGGCTGACCGTGTCCTCGCACAGCGGTTCGGCGCCCTCCACGGTTAGCGTAGGAGTAGTGAATTCGGCGCTGCCTGGAAGCGGGCTGGTGGCGGGGAATTTCACCGGCCAAGTAGTATTCCAATCCTCGGGCAGCAGCGTCACCATTCCTGTAAGTGTGGTAATAGGGAGCAGTGTCTTCGTCCCGATAACTCCGCTTACCTTCAGCATGACTCTCGGCGCGGGGAACCCGCCTTCGCAGAACTTCACGGGAGCGAGCACCGGTTCCGCGTTCAATTTCTATTTCGATGCGGTGGCTTCGGGCTCGACGGTAAGCTGGCTCCAGATCTCCCCGAATTCCGGGGTACAAACCACGCCCAAGGTCGTTACGGCCAGCGTCTCCGCCACCGCGCTGCCGGCTGGTGTCTACACCGGGGAAGTGGTCCTGTCCGAGTACCCATCGAACACCATGGCGATGACGGTGCCCGTCATTCTAACCATTACCGACCCGCACGTCCCGGCATCCATCGTTACGACCAGCGGGACGCCTCAAACCGCCGCCGTCACCAAGGCCTTCGCGGAAGCGCTAGCGGCTACGGTGAAGGACTCCGGAGGCAACCCGGTTTCCGGCGTGCTAGTAACATTCAACGCTCCCGGCAGCGGCGCCAGCGGAACCTTCGCCTGTTCCGGGAACACCGCCATAACCAACGCCTCGGGTCTTGCGACATCGCAGGTATTCACCGCGAACACTAAGTCCGGAAGGTACACCGTGACGGGGTCGGCCAGTGCCCTCACCACCAGCCCCGGCTTCGCGCTCACCAATAAGGCAGGAGCGCCGGCTTCGATCGCAGCGACGGCTGGCACGCCGCAGACCGCCACAGTCAACACAGCCTTCGGCACTCAACTGGCGGCCACGGTAAAGGACGCCTACGGCAACCCCGTCGGAGGTGCGACAGTGACTTTCACCGCTCCCGCCAGCGGCGCCAGCGGGACCTTCGCTGGCGGCGTGAATACGGCTACCACCAACGCTCAAGGCGTGGCTACCGCCCCGGTCTTCACGGCGAACACCGTAGCGGGCGCTTATACGGTCACTGCGGCGGTCGGCGCACACACCACCAGCCCCGGTTTTGCGCTAACCAATCAAGCGGGAGCGCCGGCCGCGATCGCGGCCACCTCGGGAACGCCGCAAACCGCAACCGTCAATACGGCGTTCGCCACGAATTTGGCGGCCACGGTGACTGACGGATTCGGCAACCCTGTGTCCGCCGCGACGGTGACCTTCAATGCGCCGGCCAGCGGCGCCAGTGGGACATTCGCAGGCGGCGTGAATACGGCTACGACCAGCGCCCTTGGCGTGGCCACCGCGGCGGTGTTCACGGCCAACACCACAGCGGGCACGTACACGGTAACAGCCACGGCCGGAACGGTCACCACCAGCCCCGGCTTTGCCCTGACCAATCAGGCGGGAGCGGCCGCTTCCATCGCGGCAACGGGGGGAACGCCGCAAACCGCGACGATCAACACAGCCTTCACCCACCGGCTTGCAGCGACGGTAAAAGACTCATTTGGCAACCCTGTGGCCGGCGTGACAGTCACCTTTAACGCGCCTACCAGCGGCGCCAGCGGAACCTTTGCGGGCGGCGTGAATACCGCCAGGACCAGCGCGCTGGGCGTTGCCACCGCGCAGGTCTTCACAGCCAACGGAACGGCTGGCAGCTATACAGTCACGGCGAAAACAGGGGCGCTCACAACCAGCCCGGGCTTCGCGCTGACCAATCAGCCTTGAACTGATTCGCTGGCCTTTCGGGCGGCCCGCCCTCCGGTGTCGGCTACCTGATCTGTTGCTGACAACGCGCCAGCGCCGCGGCGACGTGCTCCGGCTGATTGGCATCCTCCGGCGCGAGGGCATTCAAATCGCGCAAAGCGGACCAGGTCCGGCCCGCGCTTCGGTAACCGTCCAGCGCTTCACGCCAATGGTGCAGCCGCTCGTTGGCATCTGCCGCGCCTGTCTGGCTGCGCGCTAAGTCGGTTCTGGCGCTGATCTGTCCGGCGCCGCCCGCCACGATTTCCCCGGCCGCTTTGCCCGCCTGCCCATAGTGGACTAGCGCGGCGGCCGCCCGATCCATGCCCAATTCGATCCCTCCCGCCGCCAGAGCCGCCCGGATGCGCATGCGCATGAGATTCGAATCCTTCGAGCGCGCCAGCAGGCCGTCGAGCAGCGTCATGGATTTCATGGCATGGCCCAGCGCCGCCGGAAAGTCGCGCGTATCCATCAGCACCTGTGCCAGTTTCAGATGGCAGTTGGCCACGTCGGAGAGAATCTCGATGTTCTGCGCATCCGCGGCGCTTAATCCCTGGCTCAGCGCCAGCGCCTTTTGCGCATGAGCCAGCGCACCCGCCGGGTCGCCCGACTTGCGCAAGGCGTTGACCACGTGCAGTTCCGTTACCGCCAAGCTGCGGCGGAACATCCGGTTGGCCGGGTCGGATTTCACTTGCGCTTCCATGATCGACACGGCGGCCAGGACCAGCGGCACCGCTTCGGCCGGTTTGGCATTGTCCATCAGGACTTGCGCCAGGCGCGTAGACATGTTGGCGACCTCCACCCTGTCGCTGGTGTTACCGGGGTCGGCGGCGGAGATTCCTTGAATCAGGGTCAATGCCCCGCGCGCTTCTTCCTCCGCGGCGGCGTGATGGCCGGCGGTTGTCTCGGCGGCCGCCAACGCCATCTGACTGCCGTAGAGTTCTTTCTTCGCCGCGAGCGACCGGGGATACTCTTTCACCAATCCGTTGGCGATGTCGAGCGATCGCCGGTAGCGGGCCAACGCCTCTTCGGGCTTGCCCATATTGGATTCGCCCTCAGCGCCCGCCAGGTCTCCCCAATTCCGCAGCGTGCCGGCCAATTGCCGCCGCGTGTCGAGATCCGGCGGCAGCTTCCGCACGGCGGCTTCTGCCAGGGAGACGGCTTTGCGGTAGTTTCCGTCCGCGCCGGCCAGATCGTTCATGCTGTACAGAATGTCGGCCTCGGCGGCGTAGGCCGATGCCAGCGCGCGCTGGTTCAGGCCGCTGGCGTCGCGCGCCACCAGCGGTTCCCCCGCCGCGACGGCCTTCCGCGCGCTGGCCAAAGCACCCGCCATGTCGCCTAAATTGGAGTAGTACGAATTTCCCTGCACGTTGCCGATCTTGACATAGGCCTCCACTAACTCGCGCCGCAGCGAAGCATCGCCGGAATCGCGCGAGAGCTTATCCAGGTAGACCAGCGCGTCTTTCACCAGCATCTGCCGCACGGGCGTGGAGCCGGGCAAGGGCTCGATGGCGTCGTGATATACAAACACGACCGCGTGGGCCAACTGGCGCACATCGTTGAAGCGCTGGTTGGCAATGCGCGCCTCCCAAGCCGTGGCGGCGATCCCGCCGACGAGCGCCAGCAACACCAGCACTAGCGCCGCAACGGGCGCTTTGTTCCGACCGACGAACTTGGCCATCCGGTATCCGCGCGTGGCGGGCCTGGCCATCACCGGATATCCCGCAACATAAAGGCCCAGGTCTTCGGAAAACTGGCCGGCCGAGGCGTAGCGGCGTTCCGGCTCCTTGCGCAGCGCCATCTGCACGATGTTCTCGAGATCGCTGTCGAAGCGGCGTCCCGCGTGCGTGCCGAGCGGCTGCGGATGCTCCGTGCCGATCGCCCGGGCCAGTTCCAGCGGGCTGGCGGTGTTGCGGTAGGGGCGCGCGCCGCTCAGCAGCTCATACAACAGCACACCCAGCGTGTAAATGTCGCTGGCCGTGGTAATGGGCGCGCCCAGCACCTGTTCCGGGCTGGCGTACTCCGGCGTCATGGCGGCCGCTCCGGTCCTGGTTCGCTGCGCCGATCCGTCCAGCAGCTTGGCGATGCCGAAATCGAGCAGCATGGGCTGCCCCTCGGCCGTGACCAGAATGTTGGCCGGCTTCAGGTCTCGATGCACGATCAGGTTGCGGTGAGCATAGGAGACCGCCGCGCAGATCTTGCGGAACAGATCGAGGAGGTCGGGCAAGGGCGGCTGGCGCTCCGCTACGTAACGGTCGATGGGGAGGCCCTCGACGTATTCCATCACCAGGAAGGGCCGGCCATCCGCCGTGGTTCCGCCGTCCAGAAGCCGCGCGATGTTGGGATGTTCCAGGCCGGCCAGAATCTGCCGCTCCTGGCGCAGGCGTCCGATCATGTCGGGGTCGCTATCCCGGACGATCTTGACCGCAACCAACTTCGAGAACTCGTCGTCGGCCCGCACGGCTTTGTACACGACGCCCATGCCACCCGCGCCGATGCGTTCCAGGAGCCGGTAGCGGTCGAGCGTGGTGGCTTCGTCGCTGGCCGCCAGGAACCGCGCTTCGTTGTGCATGGCCGGTTCCTGCCAGAGCGGGTTGGCCGCGGCTTCCGTAGAGGCGCGGAGCAGGTCCTCGACAGCTTGGCGCAATCGCTCGTCGCCGCGGCAGGCATCGGCGAGAAACGCCGGACGCGCTGCGGCTTCCAGGTCCGAGGCCTCCTGGAAGAGTTGCTCCACGCGCTCCCAGAATGTGTCAGCTTGGTCCGATGGCATTTTGCAAATCGTTTTGCAGCCAGGCCCGCGCGAAGGTCCAATCGCGATCCACGGTGCGCAGCGAACATTCTACGCCGGTGGCGTTCAGCACCTCGCTGGTTTCCTCGGTGGTCAAGCCGCCGAAGAAGCGCAACTCCACCACGCGCGACTGCCGCGGATAGTGTTCGCTCAGGCGATCCAGGGCGTCGTTGATCACCAGCACATCGGACTTCAGCGCCGGATCTTCGGCTGGCGGATCGACGATCACCGGCGCCGCGCCTCCGCCCCGCTTGGCGGCGTGCCTCTTGCGCGCGTGATCCACCAGGATGTTGCGCATCATCCTGGCGGCGACGCTCAGGAACTGGGCGCGGCTTTGCCAATCCAGGTGCTGCACGCCGGGAAGCTGCAAATAGAGCTCATGCACCAGGGCGGTTGGCTGCAGAGTTCGATCGCCGCTTTCGGCGGCGAAAAGGAAAGACGCCAGACGGCGCAATTCCCGGTACACGGCGGCGGTCAGACGAGAGAGGGCCTCCTCGTCGCCGCCGCGCCAATCCTGGAGGCATCGGGTGATGTCGCCAGGCGCGGCCCTTTCATCGAGCATGACTTTGCTTATATTTTACCTTTTCTTCACTTCCGTGGCGGGTTTTGTACGCCGCTTTGCGCCTTTAAGGTGAACAGGCGAGCGTCTTCCGTTCGCCGATAAAACAACCACTCCACAGAGGGATCATGCGACTAACGAGCTTTTCGCGGGCGGGCATTCTTGCCCTGTTCGCTCTATCGGTCCTATTCACCGGCCCGGCCGGCGCCAAAGACGGGCGCGACTTCGCCGGACACTACAGCCTCACAAATGCAACCGAAAAAAGCGGCCAGGTGGAACTTACACTCACGCTGCAACTCTTTAATTATAGCGGCGCGGACCTCAAACAGGCCGTCGTAACGGTACGCGCGCCGCATCCCGTACCGGGAGTACTGGGTAGCTTCGCGCCCATCAAGCTCTGGCGCAGCGGCAAAGACGTGGTCGTCAGCCAACAACTGACCATCGCGCGCGATGAGTACCAGCGGTGGTCCGCCCGCACACAGCCGCGCGTGTTTGTCGGATACAGCGGCGAAGACGGGCACACGATCCAGGGATGGGCGCAGTTGAGCCGCCTCCCCATCATACCGGTGATGCCACCGCGGGCGGCCCGCCCGCCGGCCGCCGAGTAGAAGAGGAAACGTTAAGAAAATCTCCAGGACAAAATTATGCGCCACACTAAAACGATTCTCACCCTGCTGCTGACTCTCCCCTTACTCGGCTTGCCCGCGTTGGCCCAGCAGAACATCATCACCACCGCCATCGGCGGCGGTCCCAACGACATGCCCGCCATCGATGCGGACGTCAACCAGCCTTTCGAGCTCACCTTGGATGCCGCAGGGAACCTCTACATAGCCGCTGGCAGCCAAAACCGTGTCTTTAAGGTCTCGACCAGCGGAACCCTGACCGTCGTGGCAGGTACGGGCCTTCCCGGATATGCCGGCGATGGCGTTTCGGGCGGCGCGGCCAATGCCCTCCTGAACAACCCTGCGGGCGTGGCCGTGGATCCCTCGGGCAACGTCTACATTTCAGACAATAACAATTGCGTCATCCGCAAGGTGGACACCACCAACACGATCACCACGATCGTCGGTCAGGCCGCCGAGTGCGCCTACAACGGGAACGGCGCGCCCGCCACCAACTTCTACCTGTACTTCCCGGCCGGTCTGGCAGAGGGCTCCGGCAACCTCTATATCGCCGACCAATCGAATCAATTGATTCGCAAGGTTGTCCTGGCGACCGGCGCTATCAGCAACTACGCGGGAACCCCGCAAACCGGCGGATTCAGCGGCGATGCCGGCCCCGCCACCAGCGCGACCCTGTATAACCCGATCAGCGTGGCGGTCGATCCTTCCGGCAATGTGTTCATCTCCGATCCTGGCAACTACCGTATTCGCAAAGTCGCCGCCTCAACGGGGAATATTACGACCGTTGCGGGAAACGGCACATCTGGCTATGGCGGTGACGGCAGTCCGGCCACCCAAGCCTCGTTCGACCTGGTCGGCCAGGTAGCCGTAACGGTCAATGGGAGCGTCGACATTGTAACCCTGGTTGACATACAAGCCAATGTAGTTCGCCAGTTCGGCGTCGGCGGCAATATCAACACCATCGCAGGCAACGCCCTGCTGGGGTATTCCTTCTGCGGCGACGGCGGACCCGCCATCAGCGCCTGCTTCTACAATCCTTTCGGCGTTGCGGTCACTAGCACAGGGGCCTCTGTCTATGTGGCCGACAACGGCAACGATCGCGTCCGCATGTTCCCCTCCGGCGGCAACATCAACACGATTGCCGGCAACGGCAGCGCCAGCATGCCGACGCCCGTCTCCAGCGTGCCGCCGCAGGGCGTAGTGCTCTACAACCCTTTCGCCGCGATGAAAGACCCATCCGGCAATGTCTTCGTCTCGGATTTGAGTAACTCTTTCGTGCGCGAATTAGTACAGTCCACGGATCTCGTGAATCTCTTCGCGGGCACCGGCGTGCAAGGATATAACGGGGATGGCATAAGCGCCACCACCGCCGAGCTGAATTCCCCAGCCGGCCTGGCCCGCGACAGTTTCGGCAATGTCTACATCGCCGACCCATACAACTGCATCGTCCGGGAGGTGAGCCCCGCCGGGACGATCAGCACGTTCGCCGGCACACCGCAGAACTGCGGGTATGCGGGCGACGGCGGGTCTCCGGCCGCCGCCAAACTGAATTACCCCTTCAACGTGTTCGTGGACAGCCACAACAACGTGTTCATCGCCGATACTTATAACTGCGTCGTCCGCAAGGCTTCCGGCGGCACCATCACGACATATGCCGGCGACGGCACTTGCGGTTACGTGGGGGACGGAGGTCCGCCGGCCGACGCGGAGTTGTACGATCCCGAGGCCGTGGTGGAGGATGGCGCCGGCAATGTGTACATCGCGGACACCCAAAACAATCGCATCCGCATGGTCAGCGCGTCCACCGGCAACATTAGCACAGTGGCCGGCGACGGCAATAGCGGCTTCACAGGCGATGGCGTAGCCACCCAGAATTCGCTATACATCCCCCAGGACATAACGGTGGACGCCAACGGCAACCTGTTCATCGCCGATACCTACAACCAGCGGGTGCGTTGGGTCAGCCCGAGCGGCATTATGACCACGATCGCCGGGGACGGCACGGCCGGCTACAGCGGCGATGGCGGACCCGCCGGCAACGCGGAACTGTACTACCCCATCGGAATCTTCGAGGATGCCTCTGGCAACTTCTTAGTGGCCGATCAGCTAAATCTTCGTGTCCGGGGCATCTCCGCTTTCGCTGGACTGGGTGTTTCCTCCAGCAGCCTTACATTCGGTCTCCTGACCATCGGCTCCACCAGCCCGCCGCAGGCATTGACGCTGAGCGCGGTGGGACCGCTGACCATCACCACTGTCTTGGTGACTGGCGCTTTCGAAGAGGCCGATAACTGCCCGGCCAGCCTGACGAACGGCCAGACATGCGCGATCTACGTCTACTTTAAGCCCACGGCCTCGGGAACGCAGACGGGTACTCTCACCATCGAGGACAACGGCTACTTCAATGGCACCACAACCATCGCCCTGCAAGGCACAGGCAGCGCCATCTCCATCACCGGCGCGCCGGTGATATTCGGCAATCAGTTGGTGAAAACCGCCAGTACCGTCCACAGCGTGACCGTCTCTAACAAAGGCAAAACCAGCGTCACCATGGGGGCGATCAGTTTGGTCGAGACCACTGACTTCGCCATTTCCTCGAACACCTGCCCCGCTTCGGGCAGTGCCCTGGCGGCCTCCGCAACCTGTGCCGTCGGCCTGACCTTCGACCCGCAAAGCACCGGGGCGAAGAAAGGCGTTTTGCTGATTAACAACAACGATCCCACCAGTCCGCAACTGGTAGGCGTAACCGGGACCGGCACCAGCAATGTTAGCTTTGCTCCGGCCTCGGTGAGCTTTGCCGCGCAAACCGTGGGCATCGCCAGCAGTTCTACGCGGATCGTGCTCACCAACAAAACCGCCGCCGCGCTCACTTTGGGCACGCCGGCCGTATCCGTCAGCGGCCCGTTTCTAACTTCTACCGGCACCACCTGCACCAACGGCAAAGTCCTGGCCGTTAATGCCACTTGCCTGATCTACGTCGAGTTCAAGCCCACCACCGGCGGCTATGTGACAGGCGCCGTGTCGGTAACGGATAGCGATGTCACCAGCCCGCAGACCGTAGCATTGGCGGGGACTGGTACGTACATCAAGTTCAGTCCATCGCCGATGAACTTCGGCATAGTGGCTGTCGGGACTCCGGTCTACGGCACGCCTGTCATCACCAACGTAGGCCCAACTACGGTGACTGCCACCGCCGGGGGCATTACGGGCGCCAATAACACAGACTTCGTCTCCAACGCGGGCGAGCCCCCTTGCGGCGGGACAATTCCGCCGGGCGGTACCTGCACGTTTACAGTGACTTTCACTCCTTCCTTGGTGGGAAGCGAGTCGGCAACCTACTGGTTATTCGACTCCAGCGTGGGTAGCCCGCAAGGGCTGTCCCTGTCTGGCCAAGGACACTAAAGGCCTAAGAAGACTCGTTCTCTCCGCCGCCGAGTCCCCAGGGCTCGGCGGCTTTTTTGCGTCCACACGGCGTTGTACCATTAGCATGATGCCGCGGTCCGACTGGTATTCCGATACCGATCCACGAGCGCTCGAAGTGTTCCTGGAATGCCAGCGGCGGATGACCGCATCCGAGAAAGTGCAGGGGATGCTCAGCCTGACCCGCATGGTGTTTGAGACGGCCGAGGCCGAGATACGCCGGCAACATCCCGGCATTGGCGAGCGCGAGGTGTTCCTGCGCACCGCTTCACGCCACCTGGATCGCGAGACCATGATACGGGTCTACGGATGGGACCCGGAGAGCGCGGGCGCGTGAGCGACTTTGGGCAGGCGCTGCATGCATTGGTCGACGCGCTGGGCCGTAGCGCGATTCCCTATCTGATCGGCGGCTCGATGGCCAGCGGCATTCATGGAGTTTACCGCACATCCCTGGATGTAGACCTGGTGGCGGATATCCATCCCGCACAGATCGCGCGCCTTATCCAGGATCTGGGCGGCGAGTTCTATGCGGATGCCGGCATGATGCGCGACGCGCTCGAATCCGGGCGCTCCTTCAACCTGATCCATTTCGCCAGCAGCTATAAGTTCGATATCTTCCCGCTATCTGCCGACGCATTCCAGCAAGCGCAGTTTTCGCGGCGTGAGATCGGAGACATCGTACTCGGCGCCGGGACGCTCGCCGTGCCCGTAGCCACCGCCGAAGATACGCTGCTCATGAAGCTGGTCTGGTACCGCGCCGGCGGCGAGGTTTCCGAGCGGCAATGGAACGATGTACTTGGCATCGCCGCTGTCCAACGGCAGCGCCTCGACCGCGAGTATCTGCGCCGGTGGGCAGCGTATTTGAAAGTGGGTGACTTGCTGCAAGCCGCGCTGCAGCCGGCCGGCTGACGCCGTTCACTCCACGACTTGGAACTCAATCCACGAACTGGCCGTGCGCTCAGTCTTGCCGCCGCGATCTGTCGCCATGGCTTGCAAGTAGTATTGGCCCGGGGGCAGCGAAGTACTCAGCCGCAATTCTCCATGCACGGCGCGCCCGTCTTCGCCCGGCACGGCAGCGATTGAAACCGGATTGTTCAAGACCGGCGTGCGATCGCGATAGAGCTGGATTTGCGGATCGAATCTGCCTGGCCGAACGGTGCCGCCATCTCTGTCCGTCTCGATGCGGAATGCGAACGCCAGACGGCTGCCGGCGCGGAACTCCCGCAGGGCGGAAGAGACGTCGTTGAAGCGGGTCTCGCCCGGCGCGGAAGCGTCGTCGATCAGCGGCGTCGTCAGGGCGATGTGCCGCTTCTTCATATCCGGAATGTCGAGGTACTGTCCGGCGGAACCGGCGGCGCGCGACGCGCTGTCCAGAACGCAGGCGCGCACCTGGTAGGGGCCGGCCTGTTTCACCGGAACATCCAAAGCGAATAGCATCCCGTTCTTCTGCAGCCGCTTCAGCTTGTCGTCGTCGGCGTCGATGGCGATATGGCGGCTGAGCGCGGCCAGCGGATCGACGCCATAACCGGAAGCCAGGATTACCACATCGAGCGCCGCATAGTGGATACCGTAGAGATCGGTGCGGAAAGTCACATCGCGCGGATCGACATACAGCAGGTTATGCACCACGGTCTGGCCTTTGCCGGAGCGCCGGTACAGAGCCGTCATGCGTACGTGCAAGTCCGACTTATTGAAGAGAGACTGGACCGCCGCCACCATCTGCGCCTGGCGCGTCGCGTACTTGGGCCGCGACGCTTCGTCGGTCTCGCCGAAGAATCCGGAACGGGAGTGCGCCCGCAGGCCGGGGCTGTTCACCGTTACCTTGATCGAATGGTAGTCGGGCTTGGACGCCGCATTCCCTGTGCCGATGTTTTCCGGCGCCTTGAATCCGATCAGATAATATCCCCGCTGCTGCTCTTCGATGTGTTGCATGGCATCGCTCAAACCGTTGCCGTTCACGGTGGCGAAGCCTCCCGTATCTTCGGCAAGCTGCAGCAGCCCCTGTTGGGACAGCCCGAGGGCATCCAGTTGTTCCGGCGCCAGATACACCAAGCCGCGCGCATCTACGGTGTAGACCACGGCGCCGGAACGATTGGCTTTGTCGATCAGGCGGTGAAACCTGGTAATCAATTCGTCGTTGCGAAATGTCTGGAGTGGAGAGCCGGGAAGCGTGACCCCCGGCAGGTCGATGCCATCCGAGAAGAAGACCACCGCCTTCCGGCCGCCCACAGGGCGCAGCTCATCCATAAGTTGCCCTAAAGTGTCGAACGCGCCCATGGTGGTGTTCATCCGGATATAGGCTCGTTCGTTGGCCTCGTCCGTGCGCCGTTCCCGAGGCGCTTCGAGGGCGCCCGTGCGCGGGCCGGCACTCGGGCGGCGGGCGTGCGCGGGCGCAAATGGGTCGACCAGGCCCAGCCCGACCGGATTCCAGCGCAGATTTTCGACGGCGGCTTGGAGCACGCGCTTGTCCGACGTGAATTGCTGGAAGACGCTGTTGCTGCGTCCGGTCTCCCAGAGAGCCACCAGATCGCCGGGCTGCATCTGCTCGTCGATAAACTTCCGCAGGGTCCGCCGCACCGAGTCGATGCTCTCGAACGAGAGGCTCAGATCGTCCACCACCAGCACCATGCTGCGGCGCACATCCTCTGGTTTGAGCACATCCGCCGGATTGGCGGAGGCGAGCGGCTTGCGCAGCGCCTGCGGGGACAGGCTCGGCAGGTTCACGTCCGGCGAGTCCAGATGAACGTAGGAGAAGTTCGTAATCGTCTGCGGTTTGCCATCCACCAGGACCCGGAAGTCGTCGGACTTCAGATTGGTGACTTGCAGTCCTTTCGAATCGGTGACCACCGCGTCAATCTGCACCAACGTGGTACTGACGCTGAATACCGTGGCCGGCGGCGGGGCGGGTTCCTGTGCCTGGAGCAGACACAGGGAAAAAAGCGGAACAACTGTCCAGCGAGCCATGTGCAACCCTCTTGGTTAAGGATACCAGCGACGCTCCGTAAATCATCTGGCGACAGCCAGGCATATTTTCGTGAGCAGTGACTCGGGCGCGGTGTGGCCCGGCTGATTCAAGTAGAACTCCAGCGCCGGAGCGTCGGATATCTCGCCATCCCCATGCCGCAGCCACCAGCGGATCAGGCCGGCGTAGGCCACGGCCAGGCCTGTATATGGACCTTTGTGGATCGCCGTCGCGTAATCGCGCGCGGGCAGCTCGAGGCCCTGGATTTCGCCCTCGCCCTGCACCGCGCGCGGCGCCGTGAAGGCGGCATCGTAGCGCAGGTATTCCGGCGGAGTGACTTCCGGGTCGTCGTAACTAATGCCCAGACCCTGCGTCCAAGGGCCGAAAAGTCCGTGCGATCCCACCCAGGCAGCTAGCCGCTCGAAGGTCTGTCCGACATCGCCATAAGGGCCGGCGTGCCTGAGCCGGATCACGCACAGCGGCCCGATGTGCTCCATGCGGGCCGCCGTCTCCACCGGATTGCCGGGAGCGATTGACGGCGCGAGCGCGCTCCGTTCCGTGCGATAGTGACTGGGCGACGTGTGAAAGGCGGCCTCAAACGCGCGTGTGAAAGATTCGTGCGCCTGGTAGCCGGCTTCGAGCGCAATCTCCAGGATGGACCGGCTGGTGTTGCGCAGCCGCGCCGCCGCGCGTTCCAGACGCAGCCTGCGCACGCGCTCCGCCACGCCTTCGCCGGTGAGCGCCCGAAAGATGCGATGAAAGTGAAATGGAGAAAAGCTGGCGACGTCCGCCAGTTCCGGCAGGGACAAATCGTCGTCCAGGTGTTGCTCGAGATGTTGGATCGCCAGTCCAACTCGTAGTTGATAATCGTCCCAGGTCGCCTGGCGCGCCACCAGACCAGTTTAGTCCAGTCCAGCATCGTGGGGCGGGCGTCCGGCGTCCACGCCTGCGGCGGGTCTCCAGACCCGCCCCTATTCTGTGCGGGCGACAGGAATCCGCAAAATAGTCCGCAGCTTCTCCGGCGCAACGCGGCGCGGATCGGACAGGTAAATCTCATGGTGCAGTCCGTCGAACCGGTAGCCTTGCGCGGCGGCGAAAGCTTCCATCTGCGCGATGCTCTCCGGCTCCCGGTCGTAAGCTCCGATATGCAGCATCTGCACGCACTGGTTTTCGTTGAGGGTGGTCAACTCCACCTCTTTGAAGAGCGGCCCTTTGCCCTTCGCCGCGAGTTGCTTCCGCGCGGCCTCAATCTCGCGTTTGCCAATAAAATCGGGAGTCCGGATCAACAGCCGCCACTGCCATTGGTCCTTCGGTTCGGTCATGAGCGTATGACCCGAGTCCACCCACCACAGCCCTTCCAACTTGCAGACACCGTAATCCCGGCCCGCAAACTTACTGGCCATTTTGATGGTGAAGGCGACGCTGTAAAGAGCCCCTATGGCCTGCTCGAAAGCCTCTCCGCCGGGCTTGCCGCGTCCTGCGATTCCTAAATAAGCTGCTTTGGCAATGCGCAGGAGCACGGGCTTACGGGGTGTCGCGTATTCCGTCTTGTTGATTTGGTAAAGATCGAGCTTCGCGATCGGAGCGCGAGCTGCATTGGTCTTCATGCTCACAGCATAATTCCCCGCGCCGCACGCGTCTTGACCGAATTTGCGATTTTCATGCGGGCTTGCCGCCGCCCCCGAGCGCTGCTGCCCATGCTTTGGGCGTGGCCCCGAAGGTCCGGCGAAACATCTCCACAAACGCGCTCGGTTGCCGGTAGCCGGTCGCGAAGGCCGCTTGCTTCACCAGGCTGCCCGCGGCCAGCAGTTCCACGGCTTTCATCAGGCGGGCTTGCCTGCGCCATGTTGCAAAATCGGCGCCGACCTCGCTGCGAAACGCCCGCTCGATGGTCCGCACGCTGGCGCCGGCGGCGGTGCAGAGCGAGTCGAGCGACGGATTGTCCGCCTGATTGGCGATCAGCGCGTGGGCCACCGCCAGCGCGCGCGGGTCTTTGGGCAGGGTGAGGAATGTGGGAATCGAGGATGCGCCTTCGAGGTGGACGACTATCAGATCCCGCAGCGCGCGGCGCAGGCGGTTGCGTGTGCGGAGCTGACCGATCCGGACTGCCTCCACGATCAGCTCGCGCAGCAGCGGAGTCACGTGCAGCACCGTGCACGTCGCGGGCAACCGGGGCGCAAGGCCGCGCCGCAGATAGAGCGTGCGCATCGACACCGCTCCGGGCATGCGAATCGAGTGCATGGTCCGAGCTGGAATCCAGATGGCGAACTGCCGAGGGATCAGCCAGAAACTTTGGCCCACGGAGACCTCCATCACGCCGCGCGTGGCGTAGATTACCTGGTCCGCGCCATGGGCGTGCTCCGGCACGTGGAAAGCCGGGGGATACTCGTAGGCCAGCGTGGAAATGGATGTGCCGGCCTTGGGATCGTAATAGTCGCTGAGGCCTTGTCGCATGAGAGATATATTATGACGCACAGCGGGCCTTACGACAGAGCCTCGAATGGTCCAGACTGTGGTGATGGGCAATGTGAGCGGGTTGCGGCGGGTTGTCGCGATGTTTGCCATGGGCACGGTCTGGGGAGCGGAAGCGCCAGGGACCTGCATGCGTACAGTGCCGAAGACAAACGCTGGCTGCAGCTCAACGTCGATAACCACGGCCACGTGCATGCATGGACATCGCCAGAGAGGGCGCCAATCGGGTCAAGGTATGGCGGCGAAAGTCCGCGGATTCCGGTAAGACGTGGACCACTGCCTACGAAGCCATTTATATTCGAACGGATAGCACAAAATAGGGAGGGAATGATGCTGGGCAAACAGAAAATCGTAGCTTTTGCGGCGGTCCGCGACCGCGACGCCGCCAGGAAGTTCTATCGCGATACGCTGGGCTTGCAGTTGATGGGCGAGGATCAATTCGCAATGGTGTTTGACGCCAATGGAACTACTCTGCGCGTCACGCCGGTGCCCGACTGGACGCCGCCGCAATTCACCGTGCTGGGCTGGGAGGTTGAGGACATTGCGGCAACGGTGAAGGATCTCCGGGGCGCCGGCGTCGAGTTCCAGCGCTATCCCTGGATGAAGGACCAGGACGAGATGGGCATCTGGACTTCGCCGAGCGGTCCCGGCGTGGCCGCCGTACACGCAGGCGCGCGAGTAGCGTGGTTCAAAGATCCGGACGGCAATGTACTGAGCGTAGCGCAAATGCCGAGATGAGAATGCAGAAGACAGAAGGCGGAATTCTGACTTCTGACTTCTGTCTTCTGTCTCCCGCCTTTCTGCTACCATCGCCTGCATGAGGCCAAACGCCGCCATCGCCAGGGCTGTCGCCGCATTTGCCGGCAGGCGTGTGCTGGTCGCCGGCGATCTGATGCTGGACCGCTATTGGTCGGGCGACGTGGATCGCATCTCGCCCGAGGCGCCGGTGCCCATCGTGCGCAAGGTCGGCGCGTTCGGCGTTCCAGGCGGCGCGGCGAATACCGCATGCAATGTGGCGGCGCTGGGCGCGCGCGTGACTCTCTTCGGCGTCACAGGCCAGGACGAAGCGGGCGCGGAGCTGCGCGGAATGCTGTCCCAGCGCGGCATCGATTGCGCGTGCCTCTCGATCGTCGCGGGGCGCCCCACCACGGTGAAATTGCGCATCGTGGCGCATGACCAGCAAATCGTTCGCATCGACGAGGAAGATACATCGCCGATCGACGCCAGCTTGGCCGATGAGGTGGTCAAGCGCGCCGCGCGTCTGATGCCGCGCGTGGATGCCGTCCTGGTATCGGACTACGCCAAAGGCTTTGCGATCGCTCCCGTAATCAAGGGGATTATCGCCGCTGCCGTGCGCCACGGTAAGCCGGTAGTGGTCGATCCGAAGGGCTCCGATTTCGAGCGCTATCGAGGCGCTACGGTTCTCAAGCCGAATCGGAGCGAACTGGCCCTGCTCACCGGGTTGCCCGCCCGCCAGCACGAAGAAACCATGCAGGCCGCGCGGCAATTGCTGCGCCTCGCCGGCTCGACGGCCATTGTCGTTACCGAGGGCAAAGATGGCATGACGCTGCTGCGGCCCCAGACGGAGGAAATGCCGGAGGAGCACTTTCCCAGCTTCGCCCGCGAAGTCTACGACGTGACAGGCGCCGGCGATACCGCCCTGGCTACACTGGCGGTAGCGCTCGCGGCGGGAGCGCCCCTCGGCGACGCCGTTTGGCTGGCGAACCTGGCGGCGGGCCTCGCGGTTGGCGAATCCGGCACCGTGGCTATCTCGCGCGAGAAACTCGCCAAGGCCATGGCCGGTCTGCGCCGGGGCAAGCGCGGCGTCTCCGCATGACAAAGATTCTCACTAATGACCAGGTGGATGGCTGGGTAGCCGCGCTACGCAGCGCCAACCGGAAGTTCGGATACACCTGCGGCGCTTTCGATCTGCTGCATGCCGGCCACGTGGATTACCTGGCGCGCAGCCGCGGCCGGTGCGATGCGCTGCTGGTCGCGGTCAATTCCGATTGGTCGATTCGCCAATACAAAGACCCCCACCGGCCTATCTGCTCCGAACTGGAGAGGATGAGCGTGGTGGCCGCGCTGGAATCGGTCGATGCGGTGACGATCCTGAACGACCTGCGGCCCCTGGCGCAGATTCAGCGCTGGAAGCCGGATTTCTATATCAAGGGCGGCGACTATAGCACGCGCCAACTGCATTCGGCGGACGCAGTGATGGCGTATGGCGGCCAAGTCGTCACCATACCGGTCAGCCACCAGGTCAGTACCAGCCAGATCGTGGAGCGCATCCTGGCGGTGGAGCGGCTCGCGCCACCTTCCCCGCCGAACGACGCGCCAGCCAAGGGGATCGTGTTTCTCGACCGCGATGGCACCCTGCTCAAGGACAGCCCCTACCTGAGCGATCCGCGCGAGGCTGAGTTGTTGCCCGGCGTGGGAGAAGGACTCGCCGAATTGCAGCGGGCCGGCTACAGGCTGGTCATTGTCACCAACCAGCAAGGCATCGGTCTCGGCTACTTCTCCACGCGCGAATTCATCGCGGTGAATGCCGCGTTGTTTCGCCTGCTCACGCCATTTGGCGTCACCATCTCGCGCATCTACTATTGCCCGCATTCGGCGGCGGACGCCTGCGATTGCCGCAAGCCGGCGCCGGGGTTGCTGCTGCGGGCGATGCGCGAGTTTGGCATGGAAGCCCAGCGGTGCTTCATGGTGGGAGATCGCGATGTCGATGCGATAGCCGGTCGAAGCGCCGGTTGCTCTCAGGTGCTGGTGGGCGCAGGCGGCTTGGCAACGTTCGCCGAAGCGGCCGCATGGATACTGCGTTCGCCCTGACAGTCTTGGTGGGGCGGGACTCAAGGTCCTGGGGGGCGGGATTTATCCCGCGCGGGACTTCAGCCCCGCACTCCGCAGAATCAATGGGTGGGTGGGTTTCTGGAGAGAACGGCGGGGCTGGAGACCCGCCACACGGTCGAAAACTCACCGTAAGTTATTGAAATTGGAGGGCTGCCAGAAGCCGGCTAAAAGCCGGCTGCGGGCAAGATTGCCCGCCCTCCGACCTGGTTTCCGCCCGCCCCACCGTCTTATCGCGTTTCCCCCAGCGTGTACTCCAAATCGTACGAGTGCTTTCCGTCCGCGATAGTGATGGTCAGCGTGCCGGCCAGACCCGCCAACTGCCCGGTGCCGGAATCCGGCACCACGCTGACGAGCAACTGCGGCGTCCCGCGCGTCATCGTGCCGCTGTGCTGCAGCACGAATGCGCCACTGCGGCCGTGCAAACCTCCGGTGACCTGCTTGATCGCGACATAACCGGCTGAGCCTTTCACGCTGGTTACAGCGGCCAGCATCTGCCCACGGCTCACGGCCTCCAGATCGCCACGGAACTGTTTTTCGATGGCCATCCTGCCGACGCCTGGAGCTTGCTCGTCCCCCGGCTGAGGAGTCAGCTTCACTTCAAATGTTCCGCTTGCATGCATTGTCTTTGGCCCCCACCAATAATCGCGCTGGCGCGTCATAGTATTGAATCATGCACTCATTGTTACAGGATTTCCGTTACGCGCTGCGCATGCTGCGCAAAAACTTCGGCATGACCCTCGTGATCGTGCTGTCCCTGGCGATCGGGATCGGCGCGAATTCGGCGGTCTTCAGCGCGGTGGATGCGCTTATGCTGCGTCCGCTGCCCTATCCGCAGCCGGAACGGCTGGCCGCCGTATGGCTGCATTCGCCGGGTATCGGCATCTACCGCGACTGGCCGTCGCCGGGCCAGTACATCGACATCCAAAACGAAAACCACTCGTTCGAGGAGATGTCCATTTCGCGGCTCACCAGCTTCACGCTCACCGGACTCGACCAACCCGAGCGGGTCGACGGCATGCTCACCTCGTCCGGTCTTTTGCACATGCTGGGCGCGCGGCCGCTGCTGGGCCGCCTGCTGCTTCCCGAAGAGGACAAACCAGGCAAGCCGCAGGTCGCCATCCTTAGTTACAACCTCTGGAAACGTCTGTTCAACTCCGATGCCAAGGTCATCGGCCGCAGTATTACGCTCAGCGGAAACCAATGCACCGTGGCCGGAGTGTTGCGGCCCGAATTCCGGCTCAACTCCGAAGTGATGCCGGCCGAGGGCCCCATGGACAAAATGGACATCTTCCTTCCCTTCCCATTGGGCGCGGACGCGGTCCAGCGGCGCGGCGATGAGAATTACAACCTGATCGTGAAGCTGAAGCCCGGCGTGACGGTTCAGCAGGCGCAAGCCGATATCGATATCATCGCCAGCCGCATCCGTCAGAAGGACAAGCGCGACCGCACCTTCGGCATGACGGTGGTCGGGCTGCTCGACCAGGTGGTGGGCGACGTGCGGCGCGCCATGCTGGTGTTGCTCGGATCGGTGGCGTTGGTCCTGCTGAGCGCCTGCGCCAACGTCGCCAATCTGCTGTTGACGCGCGCGGCGGGGCGCGAGAAGGAAGTGGCCATCCGCACGGCCTTGGGCGCGGGATGGCAGCGTCTCGCGCGGCAGTTGTTGACCGAAAGCCTGCTGCTGGCGGTGCTGGGTGGCACGGCCGGCCTGGCAATTGCGCAGGCAAGCCTTCGCCTGATGCGCGCCATCAATCCCGGCAACATTCCCAGGCTGGACGAGATCTCCATCAACGGCTCCGTGCTGCTATTCACCTTCGGGGTCTCCGCGGTGGCCGGGCTTCTATTCGGGCTGGCCCCGGTGTGGCGCGCTATCAAGCTGGACCTGAACACGTCTCTCAAGTCGGGCGGACGCAGCGGGCAGACCGATAGCGGCCTGTTGGTCGCGCGGCATGGGCTGCGCGGCCTGTTGGTGATCTGCGAACTGGCGTTTTCACTGATGCTTCTGATAGGCGCGGGACTGCTGATCCGCAGCTTTGTGCGGCTTCAGAACGTGCCGCCGGGATTCGCGGCCGATCACGTGCTTTCGATGCAAATGGCGACCAACCGCCCGAAGTATCGCGATGGCAAAGCGGTCGCCCAGTTCTATCGCGAAATCGGCGATCGCGTCGGCCATCTGCCCGGAGTGATGGCGCAAGGCTTGGTGACGCCACTGCCTCTCACCGGCGGGGTAGGATGGGGCGGCATCAACGTGGAGGGCTACACTCCGCCGCCGGGCCAGGAATTGCAAGTAGACTTGCGGACGGCCAGCACGGATTACTTTCGCGCCATGAAGATTCCCTTGCTGAAGGGCCGCTATTTCGACGATCACGACACCATCGACGGCCAGCAGGTGGCGATTATCGACGAACAGTTCGCGCAGCGTTTCTGGCCGCGCGACAATCCCATTGGCAAGCATCTCTGGTTCGATCCGAAGAAGCCCCTGACGATCGCCGGCGTGGTGGGGATGGTCAAGCAGTATGGCCTCGATAGCGGCAGCAAAATCGTTGTGTATTTCCCGCATCAGCAGGCGCCCAGCCAATGGATGTATCTGGTGGCGCGCACCTCCTCGAATCCGGCCGACCTCGCCAACGCCATCGTCCGCGAGATTCACGCTGTCGATGCCGGCGTGCCGGTCTACGACATCCGCACGATGGACGAGCGGCTGTACGATTCGTTGGCCCGCCAGCGCTTCGCCAGCGCCATGCTGGGCGCATTTGCGGCCTTCGCCTTGTTGCTGGCGGCTGTGGGCGTGTACGGCGTGATGTCTTACCTGGTCACGCAAAGCACCCACGATATCGGCGTGCGCGTGGCATTGGGGGCGCAGCCCGGCGACATTCTCGGCCTGGTGGTGCGGCAGGGTATGGTGCTCGCCGCGGTGGGCATCGTGGCGGGCTTGATCGGCTCGGCCGCTCTGACGCGGGTGATGGCCAGCCTGCTGTTCGGAGTGAGCGCCACCGACGCCCTCACGTTCGGTTCGGTGGCGGCGATCCTGGCGGCGGTGGTCTGCGCCGCGACGATTATTCCAGCGCGGCGCGCCACCGGCGTCGATCCCATGGTGGCGTTACGCGAAGAGTAGCAGGCGCACGCAGCGAGCGCCGGTTTTTCGTGGGGCAGGCTCTAAGCCTGCGGCGGCCTCTCAGGCCGCCTCTTTTGGTTGCGGCTGCGCTGCAATCGGCCGCAGCTTACCAAGCTTTTTTTGTCGCGTACCGCCCCCCGAGCACGTCCTCTTCATGCACGCCCGGCCATTTCCTTGCTACCATCTCCAAAAGGAGGCTTCATGCGCAGCTTTACGATCAGGCAATCTGCCACACTCTTTTCTTTGACGCTCTTGACCTTGGCTTTTGGACTCGCCCAGGCCCAGGCCAAATCCGATTTCAGCGGTACCTGGAAACTCAATGCGGCGAAGAGCGATTTCGGCCCTATGCCGCCGCCCGACACCCGTACCGACAAGATCACGCACCAGGATCCCAGCCTGAAGGCCAACGTCGCCTCCACCGGAGGGATGGGGGGCGACGTGACTTACGACGTCAGCTACACGACGGACGGCAAGGAATGCGTAAATAAGATGGGCGACAACGAGTTCAAGAGCACGCTGAAATGGGACGGCGACGATTTGGCGGTGGACACCAAGGGATCCTTCGGCGGGAACGATTTTACCGCCAAAGCCCGTTGGACCCTTTCCGCCGATGGAAAGACTCTGACCGTCACGACGCACTTCTCCAGCGCCATGGGCGAGGGCGACGTGAAGGAAGTGTTCGACAAGCAATAGGGGCGTTTCCGTGCGCAAATTCACGTTCGGACTGTTTTCTTTGGCGCTGCTGACGCTGGCTCTTGGGCTGGTTCAGGCCCAGGCGAAAACCGACTTCAGCGGTACCTGGAAGATCAACGCCGGCAAGACCGATTTCGGCCCCATGCCGCCGCCCGATAGCATGGTCCTGAAGATCGCCCATGAAGATCCCAGCCTGAGGGTCAATCTGGTCCAGACCGGAGGGACCGGGGACGCGACCTACGATCTGGTCTTCACCACCGATGGCAAGGAGTGCGTGAATCACCCGGACGGCGAGGAGGCTAAGAGTACGTTCAAGTGGGAGGGCGGCGACCTGGTTTCCGACACTAAAGGTTCGTCCGGCGGGAACGACTTCACCGCCAAAGATCGCTGGACGCTCGCCGATGGCGGAAAAACCATGACCCTCCAACGGCACATATCCGCCGGCGGCGGCGATTTCGATATCAAGCTGGTGTTCGACAAACAATAGGAGAATCATGCGCAGCCATACCTGCCGGGTGTTTTCCGTGGCGCTCCTGGCCGCCGCGTTCGGACTGCTCCAGGCGCAGGCCAAGCCCAATTTCAGCGGCACCTGGAAGTTGAACGCGGGCAAAAGCAATTTCGGACCGATGCCGGCGCCCGAAGCCCGCACCGACAAGATCACCCACCAGGATCCGGACCTGAAAGACTCCGTCACCCAAAGCGGACCAATGGGCGAGGTGACCGCCGAAATGAAGTACTCGACCGATGGCAAGGAAACTACCAACAGCGTCCGCGACAACCAAATCAAGTCGACGGCCAAGTGGGAGGGGGATGAACTGGCAATCGCCGGCAAGACATCGTTTGAAGGCGGGGAAGTGACGCTAACGGATCGCTGGTCGCTCTCGGCGGACGGCAAAACGCTTACCATCCTGCGGCACGTGAACAGCCCCATGGGCGAGACGAATCAGAAGATCGTGCTGGAGAAGCAGTAGGGTATCGGCGTGCGGCGCGATCTTCGAAGACGAATGGTGGTCCCATTGATTATGGCCTCCGCATTGGCAAATGGCGAAACCAAGCCGAACCTGAACGGCGTCTGGAAGATGAATCCGGCCAGAAGCGATTTCGGGACCGGACCGGTGTCCGAGAGCCGGCTAGATAAAATCAGCCTCGACGGCGTGAATCTGAAGGACACCATCGCGCAAAAACTCCGCCGCGGCGGCGAGAGCGAATACGACATGCTCTACACCATCGACGGCAAGGAGTGCGAAAACCATGTCCGCGGCAATCTGGTGAAGAGCACGGCCCACTGGGAAGGCGATGAACTGGTGATCGACAGCCAGGTTTTTGCTTTGCGCCAGGCCGCCATCCAGGATCGCTGGTCGCTTTCCGCGGACGGTAAAACGATCACGCTGCGGCGCCACATGACGGGCGCGGTGACAGCGGAACAGACGATCGTCTTCGATCGCCAGTAGAGTCTCTCGCTGGAGGGCGGCCAATCTTGGCCGCAGCCGCCTTTCAGGCGGCCAAGCCGGCTAAAAGCCGGCTGCGGGCAAGATTGCCCGCCCTCCAATTCCTGCCCTACAACGCTCTTCCCCGCCGCCAGCGATCCTCGAACAGCCCGGTCATCGCCTCGGCCATGCCTTCGTGCTCGAACACCACGGAGGTCCAGCTTGGCCTGGTGATTACGGGGTCGAGCAAGGCGATCATGCCTTGGCGTCCATCGAACACGGCCAACTTCATGGGAAGCGAATCCGCCTGCCGCACCTCGACGCCCTCAGCCGCGTACTCCTGCAATCTCTGCCGGTGTGTATCGTCCAGCGTGCCGGCTTCGAGCAGCAGGCGGCAATTCACGCCGGACAGGCGCGCCTGCTTGACCAGTCTTTCATCCAGCGGATCGACCGCGTAGGGCGGACGGGAAAACTCCATGTATTCCGAGCGCACTTCCGACAACATGCGGCGATATTCGGCGGCGGTCTGGGCCGGATCGCTGACGATCCGCAGGAAATCCAGCGTGCCGCGACCTCCCTGCCCTTCCGAATAGACCGATTTCAGATCGTCGATCAACGCCACGCTCGCCCGGCCGTGATCGGTTAACTCCTGTTCCAGGAACTGGCGTTTGCTGGCCATATAGGCGGGCAGCGCCAAGCTGGGCTCCACCGCCGAAAACAGCTTGGTCCGCTCCTGCACCACCTGCGCGAACCCCTTCTCTACCAGGCTGTCGAGCACTTCGTAGATCTTCTGCCTCGGCACGTGCGCGCGCGCCGCCAACTCCAGCGCTTTGAAGCGTGGGTGGCCCAGCAGAACCAGGTAGGAGCGCGACTCGTAGGCGTTCAACCCAAGCTGCTGAAGCCGCTTCCAAAAGCGTTGGAACTCTCCTTCAGCCCATTCTTCGCTCATAGTCCCTAACAATAGCAAAACCCGATAAGGAAATCTGTTACGCGATTTCAGCCGGATCTCCGGTCCTGGCTGGGGCGGTCCCGCCCAAGAAAAATCAGCCGGGAAAATGACTTACCTTTGGCAATGTGATTGACATAGTACTAGTGGGACTCTAAAATGAAGCTGGTACCGCATCTCATATGCCTGAAAACGATGGCACTCAGGAAGCGCCTTCCCTAGCCGCGCCGGCCGAACCCAGGAAGATTCGCATCGTGGTGGCGGACGACCACCCCATATTCCGCGACGGCTTGTGCCGCCTGCTCGCTTTGGAGCCGGATTTCGAGGTCGTGGCGCAGGCGCAGGATGGCCGGCAGGTTCTGGACGTGCTCCAAACGCATGAGCCCGATATCCTGCTGCTGGACCTCAAGATGCCCGGCCTGGACGGTCTGGCCACGCTGCAGAGGCTGCAGACCAGCAAGCACAAGACCCGCGTCATCGTGCTGACCGCCTCGGAGGACAAGAACGAGTTCGTGCAGGCCATGAAGCTGGGCACTTCCGGCATCGTCTTGAAACAGAGCGCTACGGACCTGTTGATCAAGAGCATCCGCAAAGTCAATGCGGGCGAGATCTGGCTGGACTCCCACACCACCGCCGCCGTCATGCGGCAGTTCGCCACCGGCGCGGACGATCTTCCACCGGTCGCCGGGGCGCCGGCTTCCAGCAGCCGCGAGCGCGAGCGTTCCCTGTTGAGTCAAAGAGAGCGCGAAATCGTGGCTTTGGTGGCGCAGGGTTTCAAGAACAAGGAAATGGCCGAGAAGATGTTCATCAGCGAGCAGACCGTGAAAAATCACCTGCACAACATCTTCGACAAGCTGGGCGTCTCCGACCGCCTGGAACTGGCCTTGTACGCCATTCACAACAATCTGCACATGGGCAAGTAGCTTCGTCGAAAACATCCCGTAAAGTCACAACTGGCCCGTTCCGTCAGAACTCCAGCTTCGCCTGCACCGCGATCATCCGCGGCGAATTGTCGCCACCCAGCCCCACCCCCAGCAGCCCCGTGGGCGGCGACGTGGTCGACATAATCGCCCCGAAGCCCGTCTGCGTCGCGGGCTGCCCCGGAATCCCCGCCACCACCGACGGCAAAGCGAAATTGGGATGGTTCAGCACGTTGAAGAATTGCCCGTCCATGCGCAGCGTCAGCCCCTCGCGCAAGCGGAAGCGCCTGGTCACATACAGATCGCTCCAAACAAAATCCGGGCCGCGCAGGCTATTGCGCCCCAGATCGCCGAATTGGCAGTGCGCCGGGCTGTCGCCGCCGTAACAGGCGCCCGTGCTCGGATCGACCGCGGAGACGAACGCATCCGGGTTGAGCCACTGGATGGTGCCCGGCTGCGTCACACCGGCCACCGGGCCGCTCGCGTAAAGCGGCACGCCGGGAACCACGCTCGCAAACTGCGGCCCGCTGCCTTGCACGATGCCGTGGCCGTTGGCGCTGTAAGGCGCGCTCAGGACCGTGAATGGAAGACCGCTGTGCACGAACACCGTGCCGGAGATCTGCCATCCTTCCACCAGCGCCTTCAGCCGAGGACGACTCGCCCGAAAGGGCAGTTCGTACACATACGAGGCGTTGAAATTGTGGCGCACATCGTAATCGCAGTTGCCGTACTGCCGCCGCAGCTCACCCGGCAGGGGCGATAGAATGCCCGCCGAAGAAAACGAAAGGAAGCCGCCGTTTGAAACAGTGTCGAGGCAGTGACTCAAGGTGTAGTTCGCGTGCAGCTCCAAACCGCGCGCCAGGCGTTTTTCGGCGGTAAGCTGCAATCCGTTGTAGTGACTGTTGGCGCCGGTCGAGAGCTGATCCACGGCCGCGAACCGCGGGTCGGGCGGCTGGCCATAGGGGAACGGTGCGAAGCAGCCCGCACAAACAGTCTGATAGCCATTCACCTCCGTCTCGTACGGCAGATCGATGGCCCGTGTGCCGACATACTGCGCGCGCAGGCTGCCGGAGTTTCCAATCTGGTGCTCGATGCCAAAGCTCCACTGCAGGAAGTACGGGGCGCGCAGGCGGCCATCGGGCACGGCATTCAAAGCGACCGGCGGCAGGCATTGCGCGAGATTCGCAAGCGCGGATGCGCACGATAGCTCACCCTGCTGGAAGCCGCGCAGGAACGCCTGGTTGGCGGCAACCGTGGCGCCGATAGCGCTGTCCGGCGCTCCGGGAGCGATCGCCAGGCCGCCCGCCGATCCCAGCAGACCGCCTTGAAAGGTGTTCACGTACGGCGGGTTGGCGCCCACCAGGTCCGCCACGCTTCCAGGCAGAATGTCGGAGAATACGCCGAACCCTGTGCGCAAAACGAATCCCGGCGCGAACTGCCAGGCGATGGCCGTGCGCGGCTGCCATAGCGCCCAGGAGGTCGCAGGGAACAAGTGCGTCAAACCGGTTTCAATGGCCGCGCTGACCGGCTGATCGACATCATGCGGCAGCGACCCGAACGATCCCGGCAGGCGCGCAATCACGGCGTGCGGGTTCTCCGGATTGGAATTGTGCGCCATGCGCACCCCGATCGTCCAAGTCAGCTTGGGGGCGAGCTTGATGGAATCCTGCGCGTATAAGTCGACGTTGAGGTAGTTGAACGGCTGCGACGCCGCCAGGGGAAAGCTCTCGGTGGCTGTGGACGCCACGCCATAGATGAATTGCGGGAGCGTCGTGTAAGTGACCAGCGGAGTGGTGTAAGCGCCGAAATCGAAGTCATTGATGCGCAGCCGCCGCGAGCTGATGCCAAACCGGAAGTCGTGGCGGCCGGTGGCGAAGGAGAGACTGTCGTTGACGTGGAACCGTGTGGCGCGGCGGCCTTGCACCCAGTTATCGTCCAGGCCGCCCAGCGCGGTGAAGGGAGCGTTGGACCCGACGCCTTCCAGAACCATCGGAAACGCGGCCAGAGTCTTGGCGAAATCCGCCGGACCGAAAAGGCTCGCATACCACGAGAACGCCGGATTGAAGTAATTCACCAGCCGCGAATTGAATATATGCGTGTAGCCCGCCGCGAAGGAGTAGAGCGGCTGCGAGGAGATAGCGTTGAATAGCGGATTGATCGCGTCGGTGTAGGCGGCTTGCAGGCCCGTATCCGACTGGAGGCGGAACCACGTGGTATTTGCCGCATTGATGTTGTAGTCGATGCGCTCGGTGACCACCTGCTCGCGATCGCCGCTCGATTGCGAGACGCTGCGGCGCAGGGCGCAGCCATTGCCATCGGGAGGCGCACCGGCGGCGCCGATTGCCGATGCCCCGCTCGCGTCCAAGGGGCAGCCCAGCACAGCCAGCGGCGTTCCACCCGCGCCGCGATAGAGCGAGAACAAGTTGCGATAGAACGGAACCAGTTGCGGCTGGGCTGGGTAGGCTGCGCCCGTCACGCTGTCCACGCCGCCGCGCGGCAGTTGCTGCAGCACGTAGCTGGCGAACGGCGCGCTGGGTAAAGTGACCGGGGTCACGATGGGGAGCGCGATGCGCAACTGCTCGAAGTCGGTGAAGAAGAAAAGGCGGTCGCGCCGCACGGGGCCGCCCAAGCTGCCGCCGAAATGGTTCACCGTGGAGCGCGGTTTGTGATTGCCGGCCGTAGCGTTGGTGAAGAAGTCCGCGGCGTTGAGCTTCGAGCCGTTCCACAACTCATAGAGGTTACCGTGGAACGAATTGGTGCCCGACTTAGTCACGTATGTGATCTGGGAAGCGCCGTAGCGGCCCTGGTCGACCGCGTACGAAGTGGTGTTGACGGTGACTTCGGAAATGGAGTTCAAGCCCAGCACAAGGTTGGTCGCCAATCCGCTGTTGAGATTGGTCAGCGGATCGTTGGTTTCCAGGCCATCGACGATGTAGGCGTTGGATAGCGCGGGCAGACCGTTGAACTGCACGTTGCCGTAGCCGTTCTGTGCGCCGACGAAGTCGTTGCTGCTGCCCGCCGTATTGATCAGCGCGCCGGGAGCGAACTGCGCCGGATAGGTGAGATCGGAGCCGGGATTCGGAAGATTCGCGATGGCCTCCGCGGCCAGCGTGGTAGCGGTGTTGGCATTCTCGGTATTGATCAGCGGCGCTTCCGTGGTGACGACGATGTTCTGGCCCGCGGCGGCGGCCACCGGCAGAACGAAATCGACGGTTTGGGTCCGACCCACGGCGGCGGCGATCGACGGCTTGCGCTGCCGCTCGAATCCGGGCGCGGCGGCTTCCACCGTGTAGGCGCCAGGTTTCAATTGGGAGAAGCTGAAGCGGCCGGAATCGCCCGTGCGGACCGTGCGCTCGATGCCGGTGCCTACGCCCGTGAGCCGTACGGTTGCGCCGGCCAGCAAGGCACCGGATGGATCGGCGACTTGTCCGGCGATGGCGCTGGTGGTCTCGCCTTGCGGACTGGCGCGCGGCGCGAAAAGCAGGACCATCGCCCCCATAGCGATCAGACTGCATCCAGAGGATCTCATACGCCCAAGTTTACTACATTTTATTATATATAGTTTAATTATTATAATAAACTGTAGTTAAGATCACGTGGGGCAGGCTCTCAGCCTGCGGCGGCCTCTCAGGCCGCCCCCCCAACGTGCTACCAATAATGTCTTGCCACCCTATGTTCAACGCCTGAAAGCGCTGCTCCCCGCCGCCATCACTCAAGCCCTCCGCGCGGCCTACTACCCGTGTTTCCGTGCCCTACTCTCCCTCCGCTGCTGGTACGCCGACCTGCGCCATCCTCCCTCTGCTGCTATTCCGCCCGCGTTGCTGCGCTACCGCGTCGGCGAGAGCACCGACCCCGGCCTGTTCCTGGCGGTCGGCGAACAGACCAGCCAGAACATCCAGGCGGCGCTCCTCCGTGCCGGCAGGCGCATCGCCGACTTCCACTCCATTCTGGATTTCGGATGCGGCTGCGGCCGCACCCTGCTTTGGCTCATGCGGCAATTTCCGGATGCGCGGTTCTGCGGCGCCGATGTGGATGCGAAAGCTATCGCCTGGTGCCGCGCACATCTGCCGGCCGCGGATTGGCGGGTCAACGTGGAGCGGCCGCCGCTCGCCTTTCCGGACCATGAATTCGATCTGATCTACGCCGTGTCTGTGTTTACGCACTTGCCCGCGGACTTGCAGCAACTGTGGCTGCCGGAATTGGTCCGCATTCTACGCCCCGGCGGAATCCTGCTGGTGACCGTGCATGGCGAGCGCGCCTGGAGCCAGTTGGATCCTGCCGCCGCGCAACGCCTGCGCCGCGAGGGGTTCCTGTTCCAAACATCGGCGAAGCTGCGCGGGATTCTGCCGGAGTGGTACCACACCGCCTATCACACGCAAGAATATGCGGTCGCGCAGGTGGGCGCGCACCTCCGCGTGCTGGCCTATGTGGCTGGCGGGATGGGCGATCAGGACGCGATCGTCGCGCAGCGGTAGTAGCGTGGCGCAGACGATCGTTGTTTGTCGTCTGCGCAGCGTGCTCGAACCCGGCAGGCCACGAAAAACGATGGCCTGCCCCACAGCTAATCGACCACCAGGCACAATACGCCCGCCGGACATGGTAAAGTAGCACCACAGATAGGGGAACACGATGAAGGCCCTCTCGATCGTATTTCTACTCGTCTTTGCTTTCGCTCTCCAGGGAAGTGAGAACCTGGAGCGTGCCCGCCAATTGGAAGCGTCGGGGGATGGCGCGGAAGCGCGCACCTTACTGGCGCATGCCGCGCAAAGCGCCCCGAACGATATCGCCGCGCTAACCGAATACGCGGAGTTCCTCGACTGCCACGCCGATCCGGCCGCCTTGGAAGCTTACGGCAGGCTCCTGGCCGCGCTGGATCAGCCCGCCCATCGCCACGAGCGCGCCGCCGTGGCGCGGCGCATGGCCGAACTGTCATTCCTCCAGGGCGACCGGGCGGGGGCCGTGCGCTCCCTCGAGATCTACCACGACTCCGGCGGAGTGGCTTCAGCGTCCGCTACCGTTCCGCCTGCGCCGCCCGGCAATCCGGCCGGCGACCAGTCCTACGTCGAAATACCTGGGCCCGTGCGCTCGTTCTCCCGCATGGCCGCTATCGCCGGCGATGCGCGGGCCGACGATCTGCTGCCCGCGCTGGCGCGCAATGTGGTCACCAATGGCTTCCAGGCTGCCCACAGCAACGAGGCTTTGGAACAAACCGAATATCTCAAATTGGTCCATCGCTATCTCTCCCAGGCGCGCGAAATCGAAAAGCTGGCCGGGCCCGATAAGGTGGTCAAGATTGAGAATTGCGATTCGCCCAACGCCGGCGAATTGCTGCGCATTCTGGGCTTCCGCATGCGCGGCGGATGCGGCAGCGAAGTCGTCCTGGAGACGGTCAACGCCACCCGCGCTTTTCTGACCACCGATTCCGGCTTCCCCCTGCCCGCGCTGGAACTGGCGCTGCGCACCAACCGTCCGTTCACCTACGACTACCACCCGGCGCGCGTTCCGGTGCTGTTCGGCTCCGACTATTGGCTCTCCGCCAAGGAAAAAGAGACCAGCGGTTTCCTCGACGTGCTGCTCTCCGATCCGGCGTTGTGCCGCCTGTATCTGGGCGTCTCCAAGCTGGACCGCGAAACCGCCGAGGCGTTCCGCAAGAACATTCCGATGCCGCGCCTGAAGGCCACCGCGCACGTGCTGGACTTCTTCGGCGGCATGTTCGAGCTGCGCGATGGCAAGGCGGTGGTTCCCGGCGCGCCTCGCACCGTGGCGGCCTGGACCGAACTGGCGGGCGCGTCGCCGGATCAGGGCGCGACGTTTTTCGACAAGCTGGTCGCCAAGGACGATGGCTGGCTGGCCAGCTACTTCGATGCGCTGGCGCGCATCAACGGTCCGGTCCGCGAGTACCTGACCGAGCCCGCGCGCATGCAGCGCTTCTACCTGGCCATCCGCGGCAAGGTGACCAGCCCGGGACCGGCGCGCCCCGTTTTCCGCTCCAACGCGGACATGATGCTGCTGACCACCCGCTTGTGGATCGAGCCCAATGGCCGGCCGCACGTCCCCGGCAATTTGCAGGTCTGGAAGGACCTGTTTGCGAATCATCCGCAAGGCAAGTACGACGCCAAGCTGACGCGCGCCGCCAGTTCCTGGAAGGACGCCGACGACGTGCTCGAAGCCCTCTTCGGCCTCACGCGCAAGGCCGTGGAGAATGAGCCGCTGAAGATCTTCATGGCGGTCAGCGACCTGGATCGCTACCGTTCCAAACCCTTGACGCCGGATACGGTGGACTTGCTGGCGCGCAACTACCGCGTGTACGGCAGCCAGTATGCCATCTTCAACGAAGCGGCCACGGTCAGCGACAAATCCATCGCTCAGTTCATCGATACGGCCGACGACGTAGCCCGTATCAAAGATCCTATGCTCCGCGCCGACACGCTCGGCACGATGCAGTCCGTGGTGGGACTCTGGCAGATTCTCTCCCGCTCGGAAAGCCTGCCCGCGGCCAAAGCCGACGAGACTTTCGCGGCCCTGCTTAGCCCGTTCTCCGCGGTCCACGACGATCGCACGCTGTTCGACGCCGGACAAGCGGGCGTGACACTGCTGCTCTCCGCCACCGGCTCGAAACCAGGCAGTCCACCGCAAGCGCAACTCCTCGACCTGCTGGCGGGCGCTGCGGCTCCCGGCGACGTCGAATCCCACACTCAGATGGTGCAGGAGATGATGCGCATCTTGGAAGCCCAGCACATCGTCCCCATCGACGACCTTTTCGAACTGGCGAGTCACGCGGACTCGCTGGGGCGCGGCGAGAAGTTGAACACGGCGCTGGTGAACCGTGTCTCATCCCACATCGCCGGCATCCCGCTGGCGCGCGCCAGCCTGAGCCCCATCGAGAAGAATGCGCTCTCCTTTGGCTACTGGACCGATAAGCACTTCGATGCGGAGCGCAAGCTGAATCTGCACGCCGCCCTCGATAAGGCCTCGGGCGAGAAACTGAAGGAGGTCCGCGGTCTGCTGGCGCCGTTCCTGCGCGACACGCTGGTGGCATACAATTACGCCCACTACGCGCCACCGGGAGCGGAAGTCCTCTACACCAATCCGCTGTTCGTACGCAGCCACGATTTCTTGGGCCTGCAAGGCACCAACCACCCGTGGCGCGCCACGGAAGTGTTCGGTTCGGGCTGGCCTTCCAATGGCGGCGGTCGGCTGGTGGGTTCGCTCGCCGGACTGCCTTACGCGCTGGCCGAGGCCGAACAGAATTTCCTGGTGCCGGATCAGACCCAGGCGCTCATCTGGGGCGACCTGGTGCCGCAGATGATCGTGAGCGCTGTAATCCCGCGCTGGTGGAACGTCACGCCTTCGCAGTTGCATTGGGTGGCGCTGCACATGCGCTACGCGGAGTCTTTGCTGGCCGAATCCGCTCTGGATCCCGCGCTGAGGCGCGAGGCGCTCGCTGTCTTGAGTGCGCAGGCGCCACCGGCGCGCGTCAGACAAGTGGCCTTGCTGCTCGAAAGCGGCGACGTAAAAGCGGCGCTGAACACGCTGACGCCTTCCGAGTTGTTCGTTATGGCCTCCGGAATGGAAGCCGATACCAAACGCGAGCCTTCGCTGCTGCTGGGGGAGATCCGCCGCCTGGCCGCGCAGTCGCCGCACGAGATCAATTACCCGGCCATCTCGGCCGCTTTCGGAACGCCCAAACCTACGCTGGCCAATTCTTACCGGCCGGAGTTGCTGAATCTGCGCACCTTCCCGACTTTGATGGGATATTCCAGCCGCATTCTGGCCGAAAGCTGGGAGTCCAACGCGTTGTACTGGGCGGAACTGGCCGACGAGACCAACGTCCAGCCTTCGCAGCTCAACCTGCGCATCCCTGAATGGACCCAGAAATTGGTGGAGCATATCTTCGCCTCGCACCTGGAGGACTGGCCGGCGGTGCTCCGCTCCTTGCGCGCAGTAGGCGACGATGTGCGCAACAAGTCGCGCCAGCAGGCCCTGGCGCAGGCGCCACAGCAACCGACAAACGCTGGGAACTAATGCGACTGTGGGACAGAATGTGTGGGGCGGCCAATGTTGGCCGCAGCCGGTTTTCAGCCGGCTCTGGCCGCCTAAAAGGCGGCTGCGGGCAAAATTGCCCGCCCTCCAAACTGATACTATGTACGAGGTTCAAGGGGGTTTCATGGGTCTCATATCCCGGCGCGGTTTTCTAGCAGGAGCAGCGACTACGGTTTTGGCCCAAGAAGCGCAGCGCCCTGTGTTCCGCGTGAAAGTGGACATGGTGGTGCTTAGCTTCACCGTCACCGACAGCCATAACCGCTATATCAACGGCCTGAAGAACACGGATTTCAGAATCCTGGAAGACGGCATCCAGCAAAAGATGGCCACCTTCGCGGAGGGCGCCAAGCCCCCCATGCAGGTGTTGGCCGATGGCGGCACGCGTCCGCTGACCGCCGGCGAGCCCGCCGAAGCGCCCGGCAATCCCGGCATCGACCTGCACTCCGACGCCTTCGTGGGCACCAACGTCTTCGTGCTGTTCGACACCAGCAATTTCATGTACCGCGGCTTCGTGTACGCCGAAGACGCTATCGCCGATTTCGTGCGCGGCCTGGACCGCGCCGATTCCGTGGCGGTCTACACCTTCAGCCGCAATCTCTCCCGCGCCGCCAGCCTGACGCGGGACCGCGGCGACGCCATCGGCGGGCTGCGCAAATCCGTGGCCGGGGACGATACCGCGCTCTACAACGCCCTCCTGCTTACCCTGCGCGACGCGGCCAAGGTGCCCGGGCGCAAGGTGGTGATCGTCTTCTCCAACGGGCCGGACAACGCCAGCATGGTGGCCCCCGACGATGTGCGCGCGGTGGCCGAAGACGAAGGCATCCCCATCTACGTGATCTCCACCAACGAGGTGAACAAGGACCCCATTTCGAGCGGCGTCTTCCGGCGCATCGCCACACGCACCGGCGGCAAAGCCTATTGGGCCAAGACCTGGCAGAAGCAGGTGGAGGCTTTCGAATCCATCCGCGAGGACTTGGGCAACTCCTACACCGTTACCTACTATCCGCAGCCCAATCCGAACGAGGGCTTCCGCAAGATCGCCGTCGAGATTGTGACCGACGTGGGGAAAAAGTACCGCGTGCGGTCGCGGCCGGGATATCGGCCACGGGGCGGATTCTGACAGGTCAGAAGACAGAAGTCAGAAGTCAGAAGACAGAAGTCAGCCTACACGAGGATTTCTTCTTCATTTGCTTCTGTGGCAGCAGGGGAGTCTTCCTTTTCGATCTTCGGGACGGGTGTCTGTTCGATGGATTTAATCATGTCGAGAAGCTCAAGGTATTTCCGGTGATCGTTGCGGGCTTTGAGGACGTCAGGGGGCACGGGACAAGAGCGCAGCCCTTGGGGCGGGGCGGGGGCGGGTGCAACGTCATCGCAGTTTTCAAAATCGTGTTGCATCTGGTTGCAGACGGTTGCATCGGGAGCGGGCGGTTCTGATTCGTAAGTTGATGATTCGGTGGATGATTCCTCTTCGACCGGGTCTTCCCTTTCGATGTTACAGAGACCCGGCAGGCTATCGTAGTCCTGTTCGATGATGGCCGAGTCGAGGAGCTTCTTGCCGTCGGGATCGGGGGCGGGTTCGGGCATGGACCAGCCGGTTTTCGGCAGTTGCGGGCGTTGCAGAATGAACATGGCGGCCCGGAGCTGGACGGCGGGCGACGCCTTGGGATTGTCGAGGACGGCGAGCAGGGTTTCCAAGGCGCGGTTGCTGAGGTGGTGGAGGTCGTCACGGCGGGCAAGGACGAATTCGGCGCGGGCGCGGTGGAGGGCGGCGGCGAAGGGCTTGGAGGTTTTCATCCAACGGTAGATGGTAACGCGGTGGACGCCGTAGGTTTCGGCGGTATCGGTGAGGGTGGAGCCGGCGGCCAGGGCGTCGACGACGCATTGCTGGACGCTGGTGAGGGGAGGGTTGTCAGTGGAGTGTCCCATTTCGACGATGAGAATAGCATGGGCGGGTGCGCGGGTTTGGGGATTTTGGGGGTGGTTTGGTTTGTTTTCATGGGGATGTGGGGGGTTCTCAGCTTGTGATCGAAAACCGGCCAATCTCAAGCGGGATGGGGAAGGCAGGAGAAGTTATTGTTTTTCAGAAGGTTCTGTTACTGGACTGCGCGTGGCGAGGGTGGCCGATTTCACGCAAAGACGCCAAGGTTGCGCCACGCCCGCCAAGAAGGCATACGCGAGCCAGAGGAAAGACTTCAGGCTCAGCTTGGGCTGAGTGCGTATGCACCCGGCCTGGGGTGAAATACGGCGTTTGCGCTTCTGGGGATTCCCGTTGCATGCCGTTCATGTAGAACGTCCGGAGCCTGATTTGTTGGTGGCGAGCGATGACCCTCGGAATAGGCCCGGGTTGGAGGGATATGTGACCGCGCACAAAGGGGCAGAAAATGACTTGCGCTCTGCGCGCTGGCGGACTTGCCCCACAGGACAGCGCAGCCGCAACCAAAAAGAGGCGGCCTGAGAGGCCGCCGCAGGCCGAGGGCCTGCCCCACGGTCAGAAGAGGACTACGGCGCGGCCCAGGATCTCGCCACGGCGCATCTTTTCGAACAGCTCGGGGGCCTGGTCTAGCGCGTGCGTTTCGATGTGGGCGCGCCCCACGCCCGATTGTGCCAGGCGGAAGACTTCTTCGAGGTCGGCGCGGGTACCGAGATAGCTGCCCCGGATCGAGATCCCCTTCAGTACCGTGTCCACGATGGGCAATTCGTATTGATTGGTGGAGAGACCGGAAGTAATCAATGTGCCGGTGCGCTTGAGCGAGCGGAAAGCCTCTTGAATGGCGACGGGGGAACCGGTCAGGACAATGGCGGCGTCAGCGCCGCCCCACTGTTTCTGTAGGGTGCGGCCGGCATTTTCGGCCGAGAGGGCCAGGTCGGCGCCGAGAGATCTCGCCATTTCCAGCTTGCTCTCGGATAGGTCCACGGCGGCCACGCGCAGGCCGAGATGCCGCGCGTACTGTATGGCGAGGTGGCCCAATCCGCCCATGCCGAACAGCGCAACGGACTGGCCGGGCCGCAACCCGGCCTCGCGCAGCGCGCCGTAGGCGGTCCAGCCGGCGCAGCACAGCGGGGCGGCGTCGGCGGCCGGGAGCGCATCCGGAACGCGGAACAACAACGGCGCCGGCACCACGGCGTATGCGGCCAGCGCGCCATCGACGGTATAGCCGAAATTGAGTTGCCGCGGGCAGAAGCGCTCACGGCCGGTGAGACAGAATTCGCAAGCGCCGCAGGTGGAGGCCAGGAAGGTGATGCCGACGCGATCGCCGACGGCGAAGCCGTGGACACCCGCGGCGCCCTCGCCGTCACCCACGGCCTCCACGCGGCCGATGCCCTCGTGCCCCAAGGTGAGCGGCACGCGCGGCAGTTTCTCCAGGGAGGCAACGAACAGATCGGAATGGCAGAGACCGCAGGCCTCCATCCGGACCAGCACTTCGCCGGCGCCCGGCTCGGCGACCGGGACAGAGGCCACGGCAATGGTCCCACGCGGCGCGGTGAGGACAGCGGCGGTGGTGTGCGACGGAATCATGCCAGGACGACCTGTGCCACGGGCAGCCGGGCGGTTTTCCAGGCATCGAAGCCTCCGGTCACATTCACCACCTGGCGGAATCCGGCGCGGAGCAACAGGCTGGCGGCGATGGCGCTGCGATAGCCGCTCTTGCAGTGGACGGCGATGGGGCGGACAGGGTCCAACTGGCCGATTGCGGCCGCGATCTGGTTCAACGGCAGCAGCAGTGCGCCGGCAATGTGCCCCTCCTCCCATTCGGCCGGGCGGCGAACGTCTGCGATTTGCAGAGCCGCGTCTTCGCTCCGGAGGCGGTCGAGGTCCTGGACTGTGATGTGGGGCAACGGCTGGATCGGCTGATTGGCGGTGTGCCACGCGCGGATGCCGTCCGCCAGATATCCGGCGACGCGTTCGATGCCGACGCGCGCCAGGCGCATGCGGGATTCGGGGGCGCCGGCAACGTTTTCGGTTACGAGGATCAGATCGGTTTCGAGGCCAAGGAGAGCGCCGGCCCACGCGGCAAACTGGCCCGAGAGGGGAATGTTCACCGATCCGGGAACGTGACCCGCGCCGAATTGGATGTCCGGCCGCGTGTCGAGCACGATAGCGCCGGATTGTTGCAGCCGCGGAAGGGCATCCGGGCGCAGCTCCCGCAGAGGGGGCAGGTCGCCCAACGACGCAGCGCCGGTGCGGTTGATCTCGGCATCGCGCGCGAAGTAGGCGGGCCGCTCGGGAAGCGTATCGGCGATCAAGTGGACGAACTCATCGCGGGTGGCGGCCCGCAGCGCGTAGTTGGCGACGCGCTGCTCGCCGATGGTGGAAGAGCGCTCGCTGCTCATCTGGCGTCCGCAGAGGGAACCAGCGCCGTGGGCCGGGTAGACGCGGACGCCGTCCGGCAGCTTGAGCAGCTTCTGATGCAGGCTGTCGTAGAGCAAGCCGGCAAGCTGCCGCGGCGTGTGGCTGGGCGAGAGATCCGGACGGCCCACATCGCCGATGAACAGGGTGTCGCCGGTGAGCAGGGCAAAGGGCTGCGGCGAACGATCCACGTCCGTCAGCAGGACGCAGATGCTTTCCAGAGTATGGCCGGGGGTTTCGAGAAACCGCAGGAGGCACTGGCCGAAGCGGATTTCATCGCCTTGGGAAACCGCCACGTGCGGGAACTGCGCGCCAGCCTGCGCGCCGACGTAAATCCTGGCGCCGGTGCGGGCGGCCAATTCGCGGTGGCCGGAGACGAAATCGGCATGCAAATGGGTCTCGATCACATGCTCGATGCGGAGGCCGTTGGCGCGCGCGGCTTCCAGATAGACGTCGACATCACGCTGCGGGTCGACGACCGCCGCCACACCTTCGGAGCCAGCCATATACGAAGCGTGGGCCAGGCAACCGAGATAGAACTGTTCAAAATACATGTTGGGTCTCCAGGAGCGCTTTAGCCGATTATAGACCTAGCGGAATCCCCAGAACAGAGACCGCTCCCTGACGGTCGCGGCTCGGTAACAGTCACGTTGATTTCGCAAGGTGTACCGAGCCGCGACCGTCAGGGAGCGGTTTCTGTCAATCAGAATCCCGAGAACGGATAAGCACCCGGGGCAGGCACAGCGTGTGCTTGGGTGCGGTATGCTAGATGGACGCGTTCCGACGCGCCAAAAGCAGGCTGCGCCGGGGACTGCGCAAATTCTCGTTTGGGGAGAGGAAAGCAAATGACACGCACGTTAACTTTGTTTCTGACGATCCTTTTGTTCGCATCGGTGGCAGCATGGGCGGCCGACAACCCGGTGGTGGGGACATGGGACGTGGTGAGCGCCGACGATTCCGGGCAACCCACCAACTGGACGCTCACTGTCAAGGACGATGGCGGGAAGCTGAGCGGGACGTTGAGCGGCGATATGGGCGACCTAACGCTGGTAGACGCCAAGCTGGATGGCAACACCTTCAGCTTCAAGGTAGTGGTGAACGAAGCGACTTACACGACCGAGGGCACTGTCGAGGGCAAGAAATTCGACGGTAAGTTCAAGGGACCGGAAGCCGCCGGTACGGTCAAGGGCACTAAGCGATCATAAGGATTCGGCGGGGGTGCGAGGCAGTGGATCGGCCCCCGCCCGCCTACTTCCGTTTGATTTCCACGCGCGCGGAGCCGCCGTTGGCGTCGGCGAATTCGTAGATCTCCGGCGTCGCGGAAACCCGCTTGATGGCAGCCTGCTTCCAAGGCAGTTTGCGGTCCGCCGCACCTTCCTGATACCACCCGCTCAAGATGTACTCCCGGGCATCTTTCGAACCCCAGGCGGAGCAGGTGTCGATCCAATATCTGGCAGGGCCGGGGGTGCCCTGGCTATCTTGAGCCCACTGGTGTTTCCAGCGATCGTGGCCATGCATGACACAGAAGAAATAGAGGTCCATGCGCTTGCAGTATTGGCTCTCGAAGACATCCACATGGAAGGATCGCTGCCAGCCTCCCGGCGAGAAAGTGGTTTCCAGTTTTAGTTCCTCCTGAGGGTTGGTGGCACCGTCGCATGGGATACGGCTGGCGATGCGCACGCCTTGGACACGATCGACCAGGTCTTCGGCGTGGTGGGAGCGGGCGAAGACGCCGGCTCCAAGGCCCAGGACGGCCAGCGAGGCGATGGAAATGGAAGGTCGGATCATGAAGCGACTATTTTAGCTCTTGGAGGGGTGGGTCTGGAAAGGATGAATACACGATACAATAGCGGCGCGAGGTGTGATATGCGGAAGTACCGAGTTGGATTGTGGTTGGCGGCCGTGGCGGTGGTGTCCGGCGCTGGGTGCCAGAGTGCGCTGGCACAGAACAAGTTTGAGGTGATAACCGGCAAGGCCTTCGATTCGGCAGTGCCCAAAGATTTCTACCTGGAAGGCAACGCTATCCCCACGCGCCACGCCGTCCTGGTGAAGACGCCGGCCGGGGCGCGTGCGCTGTTCGCGCTGATCGATACCACCGGATACGCCACAAACATCAAGGCCAAGTATGTCGGGATGATCATCACCGAAGGGGACCTCACGTTGTGCGGGCACAAGGTGACGGTGGGGAGCTACGGCTTCGGCTGGGATCTTCCCGGAACCGGCGTAGACGCGCCCGGTAAGTTCTCGCTCTACAATCAAGCTGGCGCGGCGGTGGCCGACTGCACGGCGGAGCGGCAGGCGGATCTGAAGCTGCCGCAGCCATTGCGGGTAATCGTCGCGCCGGACGGTTCCGCACGGCTGTACCACGCCAAGCACTACATCGCGCTACAGTAGCGTTCCATGGCCATCATTGCCGTAGCGGGACGCAAGGGCGGAGTGGGCAAGTCCACTATCGCCGGGAATCTGGCGGCCGAATTTGCGGCGATGAAGCGGAGCGTGCGGGTGCTGGACGCCGATCCGCAGCACAGCCTGGTGGCTTGGGCCGCGCAGGGCGACGGCATGCTGGCGCGCGCGGTGGAGCAAGTGGAAGGCGGCGACGGGGCGTTGCGGGCGCGTGTGCGGCAGGCGGAGAAGGACGCCGACGTGGTCCTGATCGACACGCCGCCGGGCGCGCCCGAGATCGCCTACGAAGCGGCGCTGGTGGCGGACCTGATGCTGCTGCCGTGCGGCGCGTCGCCCCTGGATCTATTTGCGCTGAAGGAAGCCCTGTCACTGGCATTGAAGGCGCGCGCCGAGCGGCGGTCGAAGAAGCCGCGCATCCGGTTCGTGCCTTCCAAGGTGCTGATGTCGACCAATCTGGGGCGGGGGCTGGCATCTTCGCTGAAAGACATGGGGAAGAAGGTGCTGCCGCCCATCGGGCAGCGGATCGTGGTGGCGGAGGCGGTGGCGAGCGGGTTGACGGTCGCGGAGTACGCGCCGAATTCAGCCGCGCACGAGGAGTTCCGCGAGCTGGCCAAGGCGGTGGACAAGGTGCTGAGGAAGTAAGCCCCGACCGGGCCTACTGGCGCACTACCGTGACGGCGCGCCAGGCAGAGGCGCCGGATGCGTTGTAGGCTTTCACCGTGATGGTGTTCGTGCCTACGAGCAAAGGGATGGCGGGGACGTTCCACTGCGCGGTACCGGTGGCATTGCCGGAGGCGCCCGTCGAATTGGACCATGTCAGCGAGGTGACGCCGGCAGTGGCTGTGCCGCTGAACGCAATGGTAGAGGCCGACGTGGAGACGATGGTCATCGCGGGCGAGGCGATGGTGAGCGACGGTGGTCCGGCAGGCGGCGTGGTAACTGGTGGCGTAGTCACTGGCGGTGTGGCGGCCGCCTGGCGCGTCACGGCGATCGACTGAGAGGCCGAATCCCCAGCCGCATCGCTCAGCACGACGAGAATCGTGTTTACGCCCATGGCCAGCGGCACGGATGCCACGGACCAGTTCGCCGACCCGGCGGCCGGGCCCGATCCGCCCTGGCTGTTGCTCCAAACCACTTGAAGATTGCCTGTACCGCCGCTGGCCGTCCCGGAGATCGAGATGGACGCGGCCGTCGTCGTCACGCTCGTACTAATGGGATTGGCGATCGCCAGACTTAACGCCGCGGGCGCGGGGAGCGACGGAGGCGGGGTGACCGGCGTGGTCACCGGCGGCGTGACCGTATCGGGACTGCCGTAGAGCGCCTGTACTCCGGCGATGTCGCCGCTTGAAAGGCCTGCGCCAAGGCGGTAGTACGGGTACATGATGGTATTGGGATCGTCGGTGTGCCCCAGGCCCAGCGCGTGCCCGGCCTCGTGCAGCGCCACGGTGTACAAATCGATATCGGTTCCGATGTGCCAATCCTGGTCCTCGTTCAAGTGCATGTCGCCGGCCAGCGGTTCGGGATCCGTGGGCGAGGGAAAGAACGTATGCGCCAGCACCGGGCTGCCCGGCTCAAAGGGATAGTTATCGCCGTGGAGGCCCTCGGCGAACATGACCGAGACGGTCTGGTTGCCGGTTGCACCGGCGCCCAGAACAAATTGCACATTGGCGTTTTTGGCCCATTCCTGGAAGGCGCGAACGATTTCCGATTGCGCGCCGGCCACTGGCAGCTTGGCGCTCATTTGCGCGAACACGTACTCCAGTTGGACCACGCCGGCTCCGGCACCGCTCCAGCCGTTCCCCACCAGGACATATTGCCCCACCGTTCCAGCCGTCATCTCGGCGCCGCTGCACGCCATCACGTGGTTACCCTGGATCAGATCGTTGGAAGCCGGAAAGATGTAGGCCACCTCGTCAAAGGCGGCGATCTGGGTGAGCGCGGGCAACGTAGCGTTAGCCAACACATGGTTTGGCAATAGATCGGGATGCCTTAGGATCTGCACGTTGGCGCTCCGCAGCAATTGCAGCGCGCGCCGCATGTGTACGTCCGGATGGAACTCGATCACCACCGCGGCCGGGCCGCCATTCGCGCCGCCCTGGGAAAGCAGGGGGCTGATCTTGTCTTCGGCCAGCAATGGCCCCGACCATTCGACCGCCAGGCCGGCCAGCGAGATGGGCCGATCGGCCGAGATGGTGATGCCTCCATCGGGCGCCGATCCGACCACCAGGGCGCCGCGCCGCTGCAACTCCCGCAGATCGTTTGCGCTGGGGCCGCCGGCGAACTGCACCAACAGATGGCCGGGACCTTGCGAGGGCGCCTGCAAAGCCTCCGCCGCCGGGTAGCTCGCGGCAGTCAGGTCCCGCGTTTTCAGGTGGATAGGTCCACTCGCGAAGCTGGCGAGGGCGGCCATCCAGGCTGCCGTAATCAGGTGAATTGCTCGGTGTTGCATAGGCGAACTCACTTATATAACGGCGGTCTCTGAGAAAAACTTGAGGTCCTGCCCACCTCTTAAAGGAATATGCACGTCCAACATCGGGGTATACCCCTGGCTTTCGCCTGGTTCGGGCTATGCTGCTTCCCTGCCCAGCCGGCGTCGACTCCGGCTTATCAGCTCACCACGGTAGCGGGGAGCGATCTGGTGGGCGATGGCGGCCAAGCCATCGCGGCGCAGTTGCAGCAGCCCGAAGGGATCGTGGTGGATCCCGCCGGCAACCTTTATATCGCGGACGCAGCCAATAATCGCGTGCGCAAAGTGACTCCCGCGGGTGTGATCAGCACCGTGGCCGGGAATGGACACCAAGGCTTCAGCGGCGATAACGGCCCGGCATCGGCCGCGCAATTAAACCAGCCGTATGGCCTGGCGTTGGATGCGGCGGGTAATCTGTACATCGCCGACTACGGGAACCAGCGCGTGCGGGCCGTTGGCACGAACGGGAACATCACCACCGTAGCGGGCGATGGGCAGAGCGGCGCCTATGCTGACGGCGGTCCGGCGACGGCCGCGCTATTGCTGGGCCCGCGCGACATGGCGACGGACCCGGCCGGCAACCTGTATATCTCCGAGCTCGATGGCCATCGCGTGCGCAAAGTGGCGCCGGGGGGGATAATCTCCACGGTTGCTGGGATAGGCATCGCGGGATTCGGCGGCGATGGCGGACTGGCAACTGCCGCGCAATTGAACCAACCGGCCGGTCTGGCGCTGGACGGCGCCGGCAACCTTTATATTGTGGACAGCCTTAACCGTCGGATCCGCAAGGTGCTGGCCGGCACTGGCACCATCAGCACGGTTTGCAGCCAGCAGACCTTCAACGCGCAGAACTTCGCGTTCAGCGTAAACCTCTTCGGCCTGGCCGCGGACCCGGCGGGCGATCTCTATTTTCTCGATATCGCCAATTCCGCTGCGTGGCAGTTGAATCCCGCCGGCGTGCTCACGCAAATGGCGGGCGTTCCGGGCGGGAGCGGGTACACAGGCGACGGGCAATCCGCGCTACAAACCTCGCTGATCGATCCCGTGGAGGTGACACTCGACGCGGCGGGCGACTTGTATATCTCGGAGTTGCAGCGCGTGCGGTGCGTTACCGCGGCGACGGGTATCGTCAACACGGTCGCCGGCACGGGCACATTCGGCTTCAGCGGCGATGGCGGCAGCGCGTTGATGGCGGCGCTGAATACGCCTACCGGACTGGCGCTCAACAATGGATCGCTATATATCTCCGACACGAACAACCAGCGCGTCCGCCAGGTTGCCGCGAGCGGGTCGATATCCACTGTGGCCGGCAATGGGACGCCAGGCTATTTGGGCGATTCAGGGCCGGCTGCCAGCGCGAACTTGAGCAGTCCCACCGGCCTGGCGTTCGATCCGGCCGGCAACCTCTACATCGCCGACACCAAGAACAACAACGTGCGCAGCATGAACCCTTCCGCGGTAATCACGACCTTCGCGGGCCTCGGCACCTGCGGAATGGGCGCCGAGGGCGATCCGGCTGCCCTCACCCCTCTGTGCGGGCCGCAAGGTACGGTTGCCGATCTGGCGGGCAACACTTACATTGCCGATACCCAAAACAACCGGGTCATCCTCGTGGACCCCCAGGGCAACATCCACGTTGTGGCAGGGAACGGTACAGCGGGCGACGCGGGCGCTGGAAATACCGCGTGGGGCGAGTTGTACCAACCGCAAGGAGTGGCGCTCGATAGCGCCGGCAATCTGTACATCGCGGATACCCAGAACCACCGCATCCGGATGCTTACTCCCGGCGGCGCGATCTCCACCATCGCGGGGACGGGAACCGCCGGCTTCAGCGGCGATGGCGGCGCCGCGGCGGCTGCGCAGTTGAATGAACCTTCACAGGTCGCGGTGGACACCGGCGGGAACGTCTACATCGCGGATACGTCCAACCACCGCGTGCGCCTGGTGACCACGGATGGCAATATCGCCACGATTGCGGGCACCGGCGATGCGGCGTACAACGGCGACGACGGTCCGGCGGTCCAAGTTGCGCTGCACAAACCCGGCGGGCTGGCACTGGATGGCCAGGGCAACGTATTTGTCGCGGATACCGGCAACAATCGTGTGCGCATGCTATCGACAGCCCAGGCCGTGGTGGTGACGCCGCCGCCGCCGCAACTCATCAATGTGACACTGGCCAACGCGGCCAGCCTGCTGCCGGGGCCTCTGGCACCCGGTGAGATCTTTTCCATCTTTGGCCAGGGCATAGGGCCCACCGCGGCGGTCACTGCTACCTTCGGTGCGTTGGGGACACTATCAACCATGCTGGCCGACGTGCAGGTGCTGTTCACTGGCATACCCGTCAATGCCACGCCCGCTCCCCTGTTCTACGTGCAGTCGAATCAAATCAACGCGCAGGTACCTTACGCGATGGCGGGCCAGACTTCGGCGCAAGTGCAGGTCGTGTACCAGGGCGTCACGCTGGCGTCCATGCACGTCCCGCTGGCGGACGCCAATCCCGCGCTGTTCACGTTGAACTATGGCACAGGCAATGCCGTGGTGGTCAATCAGGACGGCACGATCAACTCCGACCAAAATCCGGCGCCGCGCGGCTCGATCGTCGTGTTGTATGCCACGGGCGAAGGCCAGACGTCGCCCGCCGGCGTCACGGGGCAAGCTGCGGCGGCGCCTTTCCCTGGGCCGGTGCTGAAGGTGTCGTTGACTATGGCTGGCGTTCCGGCCAACATCCTGTTCGCGGGCGAGGCGCCGGGCTTTGTCGGGCTGATGCAGATCAACGCGCAGGTGCCCACCGGCTTCGTTCCCCCCGGCGACCTGCCGGTGGTGCTGGCGGTGGGGCCGTATCAGAGCCCGGCGGGGGTTACGATTGCGGTGGAGTAGGCGGGGAAAAGGCGAATTGGCCGTTGATGAACGCGGATAAGAGAAAGTCACGTAGCGATCTGGAAGTCAAGGACTATTCGCTTCCACTCGACCTTGGGCCGCTGGAAATTGACTAGCAAGCATACGGTGCGGCCGGAGACCTTCAGATAGTTGAGACATTGCGCGGTGTGTTCGTTGGCCAGACGGTCCACACATTTCAATTCGACCATCGGGGTGTCTTCGACTAGGATATCCGCAAAATATTCGCCGACCGCGAAGCCCTTGTACTTTACAACGAAGGCGGCTTGGGCGGTGGTCCGGAGGCCGCGCAGGCCGAGTTCCCTGAGCAGGGCGCGCTCATAGACTTTCTCGAGGAATCCGGCGCCAAGGGTGTTGGAGACTTCGAAGACAGCGGCCAGGACTTGCTCGGTCAGCGAATCCGAGAATGCATGTTTATCTGGGTTCATGGGCGGCCAGTAAAGAGGTGCCGTCGTTCACTAATACCTCTCAGGCGCATCGCGCCGTCCCGCGAAAGCAGGGAAGGGTGGTCTCGGCCCAGACTCCGCCCTGCGTCGCTGGTGTACAGAACCGCGGCGCCCGAGACAGTCTGCGGCCGGGAAGCGGATCTCCCCTCGCCCGGCGTGGCTGACCGAGCGGCCCGCAGTACGGGTACGCAAGGATCTTGGGATTTGTTTGAGTTTTTCACTCTCCACTTTGAGTCGCACGCCCCCGCTGGTGGCTTCAGCCTCGCCCACCCCGGCGTGCTACAGTAGCGAAAAATGGAACATATTCAATCCGAGCGCGACGGCAACCTGTCAATCTTGACCCTGTCACGGGGAAAGGCCAACGCGCTGAACTACGCATCAGTCGAGGAATTGTGCGGCGCGGTGGCCGCGGCGGCGGCCGACGATTCCGTACGCGGCCTGGTATTGGCCAGCGACCGGCCGCGATTCTTTTCGAGCGGCTTCGATATCCGCGAGGTCTTCGCCTACGATCGCGACGGCATGACCGCCTTCTTCGGCCGCTTCATCGATCTCTACGAGAGCCTGTACCACTTCCCCAAGCCGGTGGTGGCGGCGCTGAGCGGGCACACCTTTGCCGGCGGAGCCATCCTGGCCATCGCCTGCGATTTCCGCATCATGGCGGAGGGCGATTTCGGCTTCGCGCTGAACGAAATCAACCTGGGTCTGTCCCTTGCGCCGACCATGCGCCGCATGCTGGTCAATGCGGTCGGACCGGTACACGCGCGGGAAGTAATGCTGCTGGGCGAGCCGCTCACGCCGGCGCGCGCGCTCGAAATCGGCCTGGCGCGTGAACTGGCGCCCGCCGGACAGGTTCGCGACAGGGCCATCGCCTGCGCCCGGTTCCTGGCCGCGAAACCACCAGCGGCCTATCGCCAGATCAAGCGCTCGCTGCGCGAGTTCGGTGGACCCGAGGACACACTCGGCGACCGGGCCACGCTCGCCCAGTTCCTCGACATGTGGTTCTCCCCGGAAGCGCACGACGCGCGCCAAGCGGTTGCCGCCAGAGTTTAAGGACTGGGTAATGGGTCGGTTTGCAAATTGGAGGGCGGGCAATTCTGCCCGCAGCCGGCTTTTAGCCGGCTTGGCCGCCTGAAAGGCGGCTGCGGCCAAGATTGGCCGCCCTCCAAGGAGGACTTGTGCAGGAAAGCACAGGCCGCGATATTACTTGAAATATGCAGGCGGTTTCGGCAAACCAAAGCAAACTAGGTAAACGAATACCGCTTGCAATACTTGGCAAATCGCTCTATGCTCCTAATTGAGGCTGCAAGAGACAAATATTATGACAAAGAGAGCCGTATGGCATGGATTACTGTATTTGGGCTTGGCCGGCGCGAGTTTGCAGGCTGACACCATCGTTCTGGGAATACCGGCGGTGTCCGCCAATTGCGATCCGATCGGGTGTCCGACGTTTTTCGGTTTGGGAACCTATCAGCAAGTGTATTCGGACAGCTTCTTCCCCGGCGCTATGACTATCGACGATATTGGGTTCTACCAATCGCAGGTACTCGGCAATGGCGGCCAGCTCGCGGGCGGAACGTTCACGTTGAACCTCTCCTACACAACCGCGGCACCCGGCAGTCTCGACTTCCAAGACGGGCCCAGCGCCAATATCGAGCCGGGAACCGAGGAACAGTTCTTCACCGGCACGCTACCCGCTCTCACCCCCTATGTCAACGAAAACATTTTGACCTTTTCCGGTACTCCCTTCGCGTACAATCCGGCCGATGGGAACCTGTTGCTGACCGTGTCGGTAACCGGTGGCACCGACTCCACACCTTATCTCTTCCTGGACGAAACGGGGACGACCCCCGTGACCAGCAGCGCATACTTTGGCACCGTGAATGGGGCGAGCACCACTGGATTGGTTACCGGAATCAACTACACTCCCGCTACCGGCCCTTCCACTCCCGAGCCGGCATCTTTGCTTCTGGTTCTGACAGGCATCGGACTGATCGGGTACCAGGTACGCCGCCGCCGGAGTTCGTAGCGCCGGCCGGCGATCGACCACGGCGCGCAAAGCGCGCGCCACTGGGGTACTGGTTAGTACCCCAACCTCGTTAAACTTCGTTACGAAGCCTGGAATTGCGTTACCTTGGGAAGGGGCACTCGGGGGCGATCATGAAGCAACAAGGACCCCTTCCGTTGCAACGAGCCCGATTCCGGGTCTCTGGCTACGCGCAGGCATTTCCTTCCATAGTATTGAACAATAAGGAGTTGGCTCAGCAGTTGGGCGTCGATCCGGAATGGATCCGCGCCCGCTGTGGAGTAACCTCGCGGTATATCTCCGGTCCGGGCGAAACCACCACGACCCTGGGGGTGCGCGCCGCCCGCCAAGCCCTTCGCAACGCCCCGTCGTTCCGGCCGGACTGCCTGGTCTGCGCCACCTTTACCCCGGATTATCCCCTGTGCCCGTGCGGCCCCGCTATCGCGCATGCCCTGGAGTTGGGGCCCATACCCGCCTTTGACCTCAACGCGGCCTGTTCGGGAGGCGTTCTGGGCCTTATCACGGCGCTGAGCTTCATCGCCGCCGGGACGGCCGAGCGCGTGTTGCTGGTCGCCAGCGATACGGTAACGCATCACCTGGCCGACGACGACGCCCACACCCGCATCCTTTTTGGCGATGGCGCGGCCGCTTTCCTGATCGAGGCTTGTCCCGAAGGCATCGCATTACGCTCCTGGGTGATGGGATCGGACGGCGCCGGCGCCAAGCTCTTTCATGTGCCGCACGGCGGCTCGGCGGCGCCCTGGCAAGCGCCTGGCAATGGCGATCCAAGGGGGGCCACGGTCTCCATGCAAGGACGGTCCCTGTTCCGCTTTGCATCCCAGCGCGGCACCGAGATGCTGCTGGAAACCTGCGCCAAGGCCGGAATCCGGACGGACGATCTGGACTGGGTACTAGTCCACCAGGCCAACATTCGCATCGTCGAACAACTGCAGGAGCGCACCGGGATCGCGCCGGAAAAGTGGATCGTGAATATGATGGGGATCGGCAACACCTGCTCGGCTTCGGTGCTGCTGGCGCTGGGAGACTTGCTGGATCGCAACGTGACCGCGGCCGGCAATAACGTGCTTTTGGCCGGTTTTGGCGCGGGGCTTACCTGGGCGGCTGCCCTGTTCGAGTGGGGGGAATCGGCACGCCCGCCGGAGGGCCTACCGTTGCACCACGGCGATCAGAAGCGGCAACGGCCGATACAACATTTACCCTGACAGGTCTTGCAGCAAAGCCGCTTCGGGGGAACGCGCCGCTGCGGAGCCAATGCAGCCCTGTCGGCGGGCTTCCGGACGACGCCTTCGAGCATTATGGGTGGCGTGGCGCTCGCCGGTGGGTGAAAATGGGGGCTTTCGCTCAGGATGGTCGAATGGTTCAACATTGCATTTCCCCTCAGATCTGCTATGTTCAGGTACCCCAATGGTTTCAGCCTGCCAGCCGGGGACCTGTTTGCGTCTGCATGGTCCGATTTAGCACGCCAGTTGCCGTTCGCACCTGTGCCAAAATAGAGGGGCGATGACCTCTCTACCCGCCGTTCCACTGACCCTTGAAGGAGCCAGCGTCTTGCACCAGATGATGCGGTTCCGCTGGACAGCCTGGAAAGCCCTCACCTCCGCCCAGCGGGATGCGGCTCTCGAAGAAGCGGCCGCCACGCTGCGCGCCATGCAGCAAACCGTTGTCTATTCGCTCATCGGCCACAAGGGCGATCTGATGTTCCTCCATTTCCGCAAGACCTTCGAGGAGTTGAGCCAGGCCGAGATCGCGATGGCCCGCCTGCGTCTTTCCGAATTCCTGGAACCCACCACGTCGTACCTTTCGATGGTCGAGTTGGGCTTGTACGAGTCCACGCTCAAACTGTATGGGAGCCTCGCCGAGCGCGGTATCGAGCCGCATTCCGCGGAGTGGAACCAGGAGATCGAAACGCAGCTCGCGCGCCAGCGGCAGGCTATGGCGCAGCGCCTATGGCCGGCCATTCCGGATCGCAAGTACGTCTGCTTCTATCCCATGGACCGCCGCCGCGGCGAAAGCGTGAACTGGTATCGGGTGCCCATGGCCGAGCGCCAGCGCCTGATGCACGAGCACGGCATGGTGGGCCGCCGCTACGCCGACGACGTGAAGCAGATCATCACCGGCTCCATCGGCTTCGACGATTGGGAGTGGGGCGTGGATCTGTTCGCCGACGACCCGCTGGTTTTCAAGAAGCTGATCTACGAGATGCGCTTCGACGAAGTCAGCGCCGCCTACGCCTTGTTCGGGACGTTCTACGTGGGCTTGCGGGTTGGGGTGGGAGAGCTGGCTGCACTGCTGAGGATTTGAGCCGCAGATAAACACAGATAAACGCGGATAAGACCAGTTGCTTTATCGTTCATCGGCGGCCAGTTGAACCCGCCATCGTTTGTACGGCCGCTCACTTTGCGAAGAGTCCCAAGCTCCAGGCGCAAATGAGCCCACAGGCAATCATCAGTGCCATGAGCAAGCGTGCCTTCAAGACAAGGCCGCCATCGGGATACAACCTTCGATAATCGCGATGGAGTCGTTGGTACTTGGATGCATACCAGCCCAAAGCATCAAACTGTTCCCCCTTCGGGAGCTTGTCATTTACTCTGTCCACTATCTCGAAGTGTGTAAACGTCGCGATCATGCCAGAGATCGAGCCGCAAGCCAGCGCAACGATTGCGACTATCATTCGAGCTGTCATTCGCCCTCACCGCCCTGACGAGCCGAAGCCTCCCTCCCCACGCCGCGATTCGTTGAGATCCCCCTCTTCCCACTCGATCGCCTCGTACCGCGCGATCACCATCTGCGCAATCCGGTCGCCGGGGTGAATCTCATATGGTTCCCGCCCGAGATTCAAAAGAATCACGCGGATCTCGCCGCGATAGCCCGGGTCGATGGTCGCCGGACTGTTCGGCAGCGTGATGGCGTGCTTGGCGGCCAAGCCGCTGCGCGGGCGGATCTGCGCCTCGTATCCCGGCGGCAGTTCGATGGCGAGCCCGGTGGCCACCAGCCGCGGCGCGCCTGGCTCCAGCAACGCACCCTCCACGGCCCGTAAATCCATGCCGGCATCCTCTTGGGGGCCGTGTGCATACGTCGGCAGCGCGGCGTCGTCTCGCAATCTTCGAATTCGAATTCGCATTGAATCCGTTATCATAGCCTTTTCATGCCTGAATCCAAAACCAAGCGCGTAATCTCCGTCTCGCCGATGCCGCCGGAGAAATGCGCCTACGCCCTGGCGCGCTACAGCCGCTCGCCCGATTCGATCCGCGAGTCGCTCGCGTGGGTGCGCACCCACGATTCGCAAAAGTTCCTGGAGAGCTTCTATTTCCAATACGGCCACGCTTCCATCGCCGACCTGGGACATGCCGTGCTGTGCTTCGAGGGCCTATCGGAGCTGGCCGCCACCGAGATCGAAGAGGAGCCGCTCTGGGACGGGCAGGCGAAGTCGTCGCGCTACCAGGATTTTTCGCGCGCCGGCTTTATCACGCCGCCCGAACTGGCCGGCGAGGCGGCCGCGCGCTATCGGGACGCCGCGCGCAAGCTGCTGGATGCCTATGCGCAAATCAACGCGCGCGCCTTCGATTGTCTGGCGGCGCGCCTGCCGTGTCCCGGCGACATGAAGCCCGAAGCTTACCGGCGCAACCTGGCGGCGCGAGCTTTCGACGTGGCGCGCTATCTGCTGTTCTGGGGCATTCCCACCAACGTGGGACAAGTCACCAGCATTCGTACGCTCGAAAAGCAGATCCGCCGCCTGAAAGCCGCGGAGTACCAGGAACTGCGCGACCTGGGCGACGAGATCGCGCAGTCCTGCGCCGCCGAACCGGATTGCGTTTGGGACGCGCACGCGGCGCGCGAAGCGTTGGCGCCCACCCTGGCGCGCCATGCCGAGGCGGACGAACATGCCGCGCGCGCCCAGCAGAGCCTCCTCCGCTGGGCCGATCAGAACTTGCCGCCTTCCGCCGGCGGCGAGTCCGCGCGCGTGGACCTGATTCACCCGTCCGATACGCCTGCCGATATCGTGGCCACGCTCCTATATCCCGTGACCGACCGGCCTTTTCGCGAACTCTACGAGATGGCGCGCGGCTGGAGCGCGGCCCAGCGCGCCGAGGTGCTGGATGTGGCGATGGAATCTTGCACCCGGCGCGACGATCTGCTGGCCGGATTCCACGGCGGCCTCTACGCCTACGATTTCGCGATCGACATCGGCGCTTATCGCGACCTGCACCGTCACCGCCGCTGCCACAAGTTCCGGCAAAGCTACTCCGGACGGCTGGGCTTCGACACGCCGGCGCTGGTGGAAGAAGCCGGCGCCGCAGCGGTGTATCGGGAAGCCATGGAGGCGGCCCTGGCTGCGATGCATAGCCTGCCCGTACCCGGCTCGCATTACCTGCTCCCGTTCGGCGCGCGCGGGCGCTTCCTGTTCAAGATGGACTTCGCCGAAGCCGAGTACATCTCGCGCGTGCGTAGCGGCGTGAAAGGCCACTTCAGCTATCGCCAGGTAGCGTGGGAGATGAAGCTCAAGATGGAGCAACTGGAGCCGGAGCTGGGGCGGCTGATCGAGGCCACGCCGCCGTGGGTCGAGGATATGTTGAAGCGCTGAAGACCCAGTGGGGCAGGCCCACGCGTCATAATCGAAGAATGGCAATCGCATCGATCAACCCGGCCACCGGTGAAACGCTGCGGGTCTTCGAACCGCTTTCGTCCGAAGCCCTGGATCAAAAGCTGGCGCACGCTTTCGCCACGTTTCAGAGCTACCGCAAAACCTCCTTCGCCGAGCGCGCACAATGGCTGTCGAACGCCGCCGCCATTCTCGAAAACTCGAAACAGGAATACGGCCGAATCATGACCTCCGAGATGGGCAAGACGCTCCAATCCGCTGTCGCTGAAGCCGGAAAGTGCGTCTGGGCCTGCCGCTATTACGCGGAAAACGGCGAGCGCCACCTGGCCGACGAAGCCATCGCGACGAATGCCTCGCGCAGCTTCGTGCGCTACCAGCCGATCGGCCCCGTGCTGGCCGTGATGCCCTGGAATTTCCCCTTTTGGCAGGTGCTCCGTTTCGCGGCACCCGCGCTGATGGCGGGCAACGTCGGACTGCTGAAGCATGCGTCGAACGTGCCGCAATGCGCTCTGGCCATCGAGGATATCCTGCGCCGCGCGGGCTTCCCGGATGGCGCGTTTCAGACGCTGCTCATCGGCGCCAGCCAGACGGCGTCCGTGCTGGCCGACGATCGCGTGGCCGCCGCCACTCTCACCGGCAGCGAACCGGCCGGCCGCTCGGTGGCCGCCCAGTGCGGCGATCGCATCAAGAAGACCGTGCTCGAACTCGGCGGCAGCGATCCGTTCATCGTGATGCCCAGCGCCGATCTGGAAGAAGCAGTTTCGACCGCGGTGAAGGCGCGCACCATCAACAACGGACAGTCCTGTATCGCGGCCAAGCGTTTCATCGTCGCGGAGAGCGTTTACGACGACTTCGAGCGGCGCTTCGTCGAGACCATGAAGGCGTTGCAGGTCGGCGATCCGATGGCTCCAGAGACCGATATGGGGCCGCTCGCGACCAGCGCCATCCGCGAGGAATTGCACGCGCAGGTCGAGCGCGCCGTGGCTTCGGGAGCCCGCCTGCTGCTGGGCGGCCGGATGATCGGCGGCCCAGGCTACTTCTATGAGCCGACCGTGCTGGCCGGCGTACCGCGCCGATCGGACGTTTTCCGCGAAGAGTTGTTCGGGCCGGTGGCCATGCTGTTCCGCGTCACCGACGCGGCGGAAGCCATCGAGGTCGCCAACGATTCGCCGTTCGGTCTCGGGTCGAGCGTGTGGACGAGCGATACCGCCGAGCAGTCGCGCTTCATCGACGAAATCCAGGCGGGCGCGGTTTTTGTAAACGGCATGGTGGCCTCCGATCCCCGGCTGCCCTTTGGCGGCGTGAAGCGTTCCGGCTACGGCCGCGAACTGGGCGTCTTCGGCATTCGCGAATTCGTGAATGTGAAGACCGTCTGGTGCAAGTGAAGACTGTCCATCAGAATCGTGGGGCAGGCCCTGGGGCAGGCCCCTCGGCCTACGCGAGGCTCTCAGCGCGTCCGACCGCCACCGGTGCCGTGTTGCGCCGTGCTACGATGTATTACATGGCCAAGGAAACCATGACGATTCGTATCGAACCCGAGGTTCGCAGCTCTCTGGACGCACTCGCCGCCGCCGCGGATCGCGACCGGACCTGGATCGTGAACCAGGCCCTGACGGCGTACATCGAAACGCAGAGCTGGCAGATCGAACATATTCGGCAGGGCTTGCGCGAAGCCGACGCCGGGAAGTTCGCATCCGCCCGCGCCGTGAACCAGGTCATGGATCGCCTGCGCCGCAAATGACGATTCGCTGGACGTCAACAGGTCTCCGCGACCTGGAATCCTTGCACGCCTATGTGGCCGAGCATAGCGAATACGGCAGTGACGAAGCCGCAGCCAAGATAGTGGAAAGAATCCTGGCCGGGCTGGAGGCTCTCGAACGTTTCCCTGCAATGGGCCGCAAAGGGCGCGTGGCGGGCACGCGCGAATTCATCGTCTCTCCATTTATCGTCGCTTACCGCGTGAAGAAGGAGGCCATCGAGGTCGTGGCGATCATCCACGGCGCACGACGTTGGCCGGACTCCTTCTGAGCGGCTACTGCCCCTTGCCGATCGCCAGGTGGCTGTGGTGCCGGCTATAGCCGAAATAAATGCATAGACCGATCGCCAGCCAGATCACCAGCCGGTACCAGGATTGGTGATCGAGCGAGGCCATCATGGCCAGACAGACCAAAATGCCGAGGACGGGCACCACCGGTACGAACGGTGTGCGATAGGGACGCGGCAGGTCCGGGCGCGAGCGCCGCATTACCATAATCCCAAAGCACACGATCACGAAGGCCAGCAGCGTGCCGATGCTGGTCATTTGTCCCAGCTTTGAAATCGGCAGGAAACCCGAGAACAGCGAAACGAAGGCCATGAAGATGAGATTGCACCGCCAGGGTGTGCGGAACCTCGGGTGCACGTCGGAAAACACCTTCGGCAGCAGGCCATCGCGCGACATGGAGAAGAACACGCGCGATTGCCCGAGCAGCATCACCAGAATCACCGAGCTATAACCGGCGATGATCCCGATCACAATCGTGATCTGCAGTGCCTGGCTGGGAAACTGCTTGATGACCGTCGCCACCGGCGATGCGTCGCCTTTGAAGATCTTGTAGTTCACCATGCCGGTGAGCACATGGGCGAATAGCACATAAAGAATGGTACAGACGGCCAGCGAACCGATGATCCCGATGGGCATGTCGCGCTGCGGCTTGCGCGCCTCCTGGGCCGCCGTTGAGACCGCGTCGAACCCGATGAACGCGAAGAATACGACGGCAGCCGCGCGCATCACGCCGCTGATGCCGAACTCGCCAAACTTCCCGGTGTTGGGCGGGATGAAGGGGGTGTAATTGGCCCGGTTGATGTAGGCGAACCCCACGGCGATCACAATGATCACGATCACCACTTTCACCGCTACAATCACCCCGTTTACGCGCGCCGATTCCTGGATGCCGACGATCAGCAGCGTAGACATCAGGCAGATGATAATGACCGCTGGCAGATTGATGATGCCGGGAGTCGGGTCGAACGGACAGTTGACGAGGCTGACCGGCAGCGTGATGCCAAGCGTGTGAAACAGTTTCACCACGTAGCTCGACCAGCTCACCGAAACCGTGGCGGCGCCCACGGCGTACTCCAGCACCAGGTCCCATCCGATGATCCAGGCGAGCAGTTCCCCCATGGTTGCGTACGCGTAGGTGTACGCGCTGCCAGCGATCGGAATCATGGTGGAGAACTCGCTGTAGCACATGCCCGCGAAGGCGCAGCCGATGGCCGCCACCACGAACGAGAGGACCACCGCGGGCCCGGCGTTCTCTGCCGCCGCGATGCCGGTCAGCGAAAACAGGCCCGCGCCGATGATGGCGCCGATACCCAGCGCAATCAGATTCACCGGGCCCAGCGTACGCTTGAGCGAGTGCTCGCTGTCGTCGGCCTCGGATTTGATGCGTTCGAGCGACTTTGTCGCGGTAAGGTTCATATCTTCCCAACCGGCGGCGCCGCTTGTTGTTGCAGACGGCTGTGGTGGCGGCTATAGCTGAAGTAAACCACCAGCCCGATCGCCAGCCAGATAATCAGCCGGGCCCAATTGATCCATCCCAGCTTGTACATCATATAGCCGTTGAACCCGATTCCGAGAACCGGAACCAGCGGCACCCAGGGCGTCCGAAACGGCCGCGGCTGCGCAGGGTTGGTCTTGCGCAGCACCATGATCGCGATGCATACGATGACAAATGCCAGCAGCGTGCCGATGTTGACCATCTTGCCGATATCGTCGATCGGCGTGAGACTTCCCACTACCGCGGCCAGCAGTCCGACCAGGATCGTGTTTTTCCAGGGCGTCCTGTACTTCGGATGAACCGCCGCGAAGAACTTCTTCGGCAGCAAACCGTCGTTCGCCATGGAGTAGAGCACGCGCGTCTGGCCCAGCAGCATCACCAGCATGACGCTGGTCAAGCCGGCCAGTGCGCCGAACGTAATCACGTGCGACGCGGCGGTCAGCCCGCGGTCCAGAAAGGCCCGCGCGATGGGCGCTTCAATGTTTACCTCACGCCAGGGAACCATTCCGGTGAGTACGCCCGCCACCAGAATATACAAAACGGTGCACACCACCAGTGAGGCGATGATGCCGATCGGCAAGTCCCGCTGCGGGTTCTTGGCCTCCTGCGCGGTGGTGGACACGGCGTCGAATCCGATATACGCGAAGAAGATGTATGCGGCGCCGGCCCCAATGCCGGAAAAGCCGTTCGGCGCAAACGTGCTCCAGCTCGTCCCCCAGTTGGCCGTGTTGATGTACCTCACTCCTATGGCCACCACGAACAGCACCACCGACACCTTGATTACCACGATCGCCGTGTTGAAGCGGGCGCTCTCCTGAATGCCGATTACCAGAATCGCGGTAACCACCAGGGCGATGATAAACGCCGGCAGGTTAAATCCGACGGGAACGCCGAAAACCGTGGGCGCGTTCAGCAGCTCCGTCGCCCGCCGCATCAGTTCCGGCGAGTGCGCCCCCACCACATCGGTGACCCTGTTGAGAAAAGCTTGCGTACCGGGCACCAGGCTCGGGTCGGCCGCCTGCGCCATTTGCCGCGCGACGATGCTTTCCGCCGTCCGCAATGCGGTCCAGTGATCGTACGCCAGCCACAGCGGCATCTTGATGTGGAATATGTTCAGCATCTCGATGAAGTGGTTCGACCAGCCGGACGAAACGGTGCTGGCGCCCATGGCGTACTCCAGCGTCAGATCCCAACCGATGATCCAGGCGAACAGCTCTCCCAATGTGGCATAGGCGTACGTGTAGGCGCTTCCAGCCAGCGGGATCATCGCGGCAAATTCGGCGTAACAGAGACCGGCGAATGCGCAGCCCAGGCCCGACAGCACGAACGACAGCATCAGCCCCGGTCCCGCGTATTGCGCGCCCAATCCGGTGAGCACGAAGATCCCGGCGCCGATCACCGCGCCAACCCCGAGAGCCGTCAACTGAAACGGCCCCAGCGTACGCTTCAAGCTGTGCTTGCCGGTCTCCTGAGCTTCGCTCAGCAAAGCTTTCATCGGCTTGGTTGCGAACAGGTTCATTGTCAGACCTCTGATTTCGGTTTCCAGATAAAATACACGGGCACGCCCAGCAGCACGATAATCAGCCCGGGCCAGGTGTAACTCGGTTTGTAAGCCAGCAGCAGGACTTCGATCGCCCCCGCCGCCACGATGTAAATCGCCGGCAGAATCGGATAGCCGAACGCCTTATACGGCCGCTCCAGGTCGGGGCGCGTGCGACGCAGCACGAAGATACCTGCAATGGTCAGGATATAGAAAACTAACACGGCGAAGATCACATAGTCCAGCAGGTCGCTATAGGTGCCGCTGAGCGTGAGCGCCATCGCCCACACGCCTTGGATCGCCAGCGCGAACACCGGCGCGCGATGGCGCTCGCCCAGCGTGCCTGCCTTGCGGAAGAACAGGCCGTCGAGCGACATCGCATAATACACGCGCGCGCCCGCCAGGATCAGGCCATTCACGCAGCCGAAGCACGAAACCATAATGGCGGCGGCCATGATGCCCACCCCGGCCGGTCCCACGATTTGCTTCACCGCGGCGGTAGCCACGCGGTCTTCGGGCGCATGCTGGATGGCTTCGAGCGGCAGCACGTTCAGATACACGCAATTGGCCGAGATGTAGAGCGCCATCACGATGGCCACGCCCAGCGCCAGCGAAATCGGCAGGTTGCGCCGCGGGTTGCGCACCTCGCCGGCGGTGAACGTCACATTGTTCCAGGCGTCGGCCGAAAACAGCGATCCGACCATGGCCACGCCCACCAGCCGCACCGCGTGCATGGTCCAGCCCGCGCCGTCCCAGAAGTGGCCAAAGTTGCGCGTCAGGGCCGCCGGATTGCGGCCCAGCAGAAACCCGATGGCCACCAGTCCCAACAGCGCGGCCGTTTTGGCGAACGTGAAGACGTTCTGCACCATCGCGCCGGTGCGGATGCCGCGCATATTCACCGCGGTCAGCAGTCCCACAATCGCGATCCCTACAAGCTGCTGCGTGGTTAGTCCGGCCTTCCCGCTGCCGATCAAATGGTTCTGCGCGGAGATCCACGGTACAAAGACACCCGCGAACTTGGCGAAGGCCACCGCCACCGCGGCGATGGTGCCGGTCTGGATCACCAGGAACAGCGTCCAGCCGTAAAGGAAGCCGCTCAGCGGCCCGAAGGACTCGCGCAGATAGACATATTGGCCGCCCGCGTGCGGCATGGCCGCCGCCAATTCGCCGTAGCTGAGCGCCGCGATCAGCGTGAGCGCGGCTGTGGCCACCCACGTCATCAGCAGCAACCCTGGCGAATTCACCTGCCGCGCGATATCGGCGGATACGATAAAAATGCCAGAGCCGATCATCGATCCCACCACCAGCGTGGTCGAGTCCAGCAGCCCGAGGCCCTTAATCAGGCCCGTCTTTACTTCGTTGCTAGTCGTTGCCATTCTTCCATCCGCTGGCGCAAGGATACGCTGTTCAACTCGGCGGGCAGCAGGTCTCCGATCACGGCCACGGAATCCGCGCCGGCCGCCCAGACACCCGCCGCCGTTTCCCTGGTGATGCCGCCGATCGCCACCAGCGGCTTCTCCACCAGCGCGCGGCACTCCTTTAAAGCTTCGATCCCCGTCACCGGATCCGGGTTTCGTTTGGATGCCGTCGGAAATACCGGTCCGAATGCCAGGTAGTCTACCGGCTCGCCGCCCGCCGCGCATACCTGGCGCACGTTATGGCTGGAGAATCCGATTACGGCGTCCGAACCCAGCAGCCGGCGTGCGTCCCGCGGCGGAAGATCGTCTTGCCCGAGGTGCAGGCCCGCTTCCAGTAGCATCGCGATATCGGCCCTATCGTCTACGATGAACAAAGCGCCCGCCTCCCGGCACATCCGCGCAATGTCGCGCGCCGCGTCGAATACCGCGCGCGCCCAGTGCTGCTTGTGCCGCAATTGCAGAATCCCCGCGCCTCCCTCCAACCACGCCGCCGCCGCCCGCGTGAGCGAAAACTCCCGCGCCTCGAACGCGCCGGTATCTAAAATCGGATAGATCCGCGGCAGCCTCATTCGCGGCCCAGGTTCCGGTCGAAAAACTCCGTCGCCCTCCGGAACGCGTCGATCAGCGTCTCATCCCGCACGAAGATGTGGCTCTCCTCCGGATAGTAGATTTCCGAAAAATCTTTCCCCTCGTGGATCAGCTTCTCGCTAAGCTGCACCGTATCCTGGAACATTACGTTATTGTCCACGATTCCATGCACCATGAGAAACGGGTTCTTCAGCAGGCTCGAAAAATGAATCGGCGAACTGCGCCGGTACGCCTCAGGATACTCTTGCGGCTTGCCCAGCCGTTGTTCCGTATAGCCGGCGTTGTAGTTCTCCCAGTCGTTCACCGACGAAAACGAAGCGCCCGCGCGGAATGTATCGGGCGCGAGAAACATCGCCATGGCGGTCATGAAGCCGCCATAACTGGAGCCCCACATGCCGACGCGCCGCATGTCGATATTGCCCAGGCCGCGCAGGTAATCCACGCCGCCCAGCACGTCGTCCAGATCCGGGCCGCCCATGTGCAGATACACGCCCGTACGCCAATCGCGGCCATAGCCGGAGCTGCCGCGATAATCCAGGTCGAGCACCACGTATCCTTTATTCACCAGCGAGCAGTTGAAAACATAGCGCAGCTCCTGGTACGCGCCCCATTGCTTCAAGATGCTGGTCGCGTAGCCGGACCCGTGAATGAAGAACACCGCCGGGCGCGGCTTCTGGCTGCGGTCTTCGGGTCGATAGCCCTGGGGCAGGAACAGCCGTGCCGCCACCGGCTTGCCATCGCCGCGTGACGGGAAGCTGACGAAGCGCGTTTCCGGCCACCCGTAATTGGCGAACTCCGCGCGCGGCGATGTGGTCACGCGGTGGCCGGCCACGTACAGGTCGAACGGATTCTTCGCGTCCGCGATCATCATGGCTGTATCGCCGCCGTCTTCGGAAACGACGCCGATGTTCAGCCCTTCGCGCGACGACAGCTTCTCCTTGCCCGATCCATCCGGATGGATGCGATAGAACTGGCGCTCGGCGGTGCCGGTTTCGGTCGACGCGAAATAGATGAAGTCGGCCGCCCACTGCGGTTCGTGCCCGAAGGAGCGGTCGTTATCCACCTGCCATCGGCCGCGCGTGAGCTGCCGCGCCTCGCCTCCGTCTTTCGCAACGATATACAGGTGCGACCAGCCATCGCGCTCACTAGTGAACAGAATCCGGCTCGAGTCGGGCGACCATGCCGCGAAGAACGGTTCCACCCATGCGGCGTCCTTGTCTTCCGCCGCCACGTGCGCCTTGCCGCTAACTGGATCGTTCACCAGGATGGCGGCCTGCTTCAGATTCGGATGTACGGGGGTGCGCAGGACAGCGCGCGAATCGGGCGCCCACTGCGGCGTGCCGAAAGACAAGACCTTATCGCCCCAGGGTCCCGGCTCCATGGCCAGCGGCGTGCCGCCCTCGGCCGGAGTGACGTAGACCTTCACCTCGGTTGCCGGATCGCCCGGCAGCGTGCGCGGGAAGCTGCTTGCAGTCACCAGGCGCCCTGCATAATTCGGCAGCAGCAGCTTGCGCCCGGCGCCCGCGCGCACGGTATAGAGGAACCGCTTTCCGTCCGGCGACCAGCGCCATCCACCCAGCGATGCGCCTTCGCCCTCGATCTCAGTCACCTGCCAGAGCGCCCCAGTGTGCAGATCCTGCACGAAGAGTTGCCCATCGCGCGAGAAGGCCAGCTTGTTTCCGTCGGGCGAAAAGGCCGGATTGGTTTCGGCGGTCTTGGTGCGCGTCAGCCGGAAGGGCGCGGCTTGGCCCGATGTGCCCGATGTGCCCGAGGTGTCCACCAGGTACAGATCGCCGTGATACGAAAACGCGGCGCGCGAGCCATCGCGCGTGACGTCGAAATCGCCGATGCCTTCAGCCGGCTCCAGGTACTGCTTCTGCCGCTCGTCTTTTTCGGCCGCCGGCCGGTTGATCGGGTCCTCGACCGGCTCCAAATTCGTGAGCCGCGCCAGACGCTGCCCATCGGGGTGGTAGGCGTACAGGTCCATGAAACGGCGGCCTTCGGCGTTCCACAAAAACAAAAGCACGTGTCCCTGTTTCGACCATGCCGCTTTCGCCGGCGTCGTACCCCAAGCGAACGGCCGGCTGAACAGCCGCTCCAGCGGCCACGGCTCGGCTCGCATCGAGCACACAAAGAGTGCGAAAATTGCGGCAAATCGCATATTGACGGCGATTGCCAAGATTATCACACCATGGGTCCGCGGGTGCGGCGCCCGCTCCCTAACGGTCGCGGCTCGGTAACAGTCGCGCCTGCTACACACTGACCACCGGACACGGCGATTGCCGGATGATGGAATAGGCGTGGCTGGTGAGCCGCCCCAGAACACCGGCATCCGCGCCGCGGCCGATCACCAGCAGGTCCGCCTCCGCCTTGCGGGCCTCTTCGCAGATCATCTCGGCGGCCGGCCCCATGGTCAGCATCACCTCGGCTTGGGTGCCTGCTTTCTGCTGGAGAGCGGCGATCTCCTTCTCCGCGTTGTCCACCAGGAATTTGCGCCACTCGGGCGAAAAATAAAATCCCTCCGTGCGCGGATCGAGTTCGGTCATGGCGTGCACCAGCGTGAGCCGCGCGCCGAATTCGGCGGCCAGTTGGGCGGACCAGTTCAGGGCGTGGGCCCCGGACGGCGACAAGTCGATGACGCACAGGATGCGCTTCAGGGCGGCCTCGCCCGAGGGTAGCGCGTCGACGTGCGCGGTGGTCCAGACCGGGCAATCGGCATCGTGCAGCACTTTGGCCGTGACGGAGCCGAGCAGCAGGCGGCGGAACGGGCCGTAGCCGTGGGTGGGCATCACGATCAGCCCGGCTTCTTCGCGCCGCGCGCAATCGACGATCTCGCTCGCAGGATCGCCATCCAGCAACAGACGCCGCACGCGATGCCCAGCCAGCTCAGCGTGCAGAAACCCGGCGATGCGCTGCTCGGCGTCGATGCGGCGATTGGCCAGTATGTCGGTCATGGCGCTGGCCAGTTCCATGGCGCCGAACTCGCGGTAGGGCGGCAGCACGTGCAGCAGAATGATTTCGGAATGGAATCGTTCCGCAACGGGAACGGCAAAACGGACTGCCTGGTTGGCGCGTTCGGAAAAATCGACCGGCAAGAGAATCTTCGCGATGGGAAACATGACTGCCTCCGTCACCGATCATACTGCGGCCGGGCAGGCGAAGGCCAGCCGCTTTCATTGGCGGCAGCCCAATGGCGCAGGGCTACAATCGATCGAGGGTCAATTGCGGCTCGCTGCCCCCTGCCGGCGGCTCAACCATCGCGAGTAGCGTCCCGATGATGCGCTTGGTCTCATGAGATGCAAAGACTGCCCTCAGCCATTCGACAAGCTCGGCTTCGGTCTTCAGGTGAGCCCCTTTGCCGTGTGCGACGGCATCGAGCGGGTAGAACTCTTTGACGCCATGCGATAGAGAGAAGAGTTCATATTGATAGAAGTCGAGCGCTGGAACCACAATCTTGAAAGAATGGTGGAACTTTGTGTCGTGGGGAAGTGGCCCCGTCTCAACCCGTCCTTCGAGCAGGTTGTTGACGCGCGGACCCAGCAGAGCGGCCTGTTCCCTCAGGATCGCTCCGGGCGACCTTTGCGCTGGCATGGCCGCAACTTCTTTCGGCCACAAGTTTTGTAGGGACGCCATCGGTAGCTACCTCACAAGTTAAGTTTAAACGAAATTGGGAGATGGTCTGAGGCGGTGGGTCGGCCATTCTGGCCGATTAGCGGCGTCGATCCCGCGGCGGCGAGGACTTGGAGGGTCTCGTCGTCGAAACGTTCGATGAGGTCTGGCCTAATCAGTACCTGATCGAACATATGCCAGAAGTAGCTGACGTCGGCTCCGCGGCTGTAGTAGTACGTTCCGGGCGGTCCAGGCGTCCGATCGCCAAAATGCCCCCACATTGGGTTGTAGAAATACCGATACTGCGTCCCGCCGACCGTCCGTTTGCGCTCCCGTGCGGTGGCTTTCGTCATGGCCGCATGTAGCCCGCTTGCCATGACGACCCCTTTCTCGAAGGGGTTCAGGTTCAAATCTCCTACCAGCAGGGTGCGCTGGTGGCCGGCGGCCTCTTCTGCGTGGTAGATCATCTGCCCCGTTTGCTCGCAGCGCAGCTCCTGATCCCGGTCGTTGGCGTACATCTTGCTGGCAGGTGCGCTGCGACAAACAGGACCTCTTCACGCGCCGGGAGGCGCATACGGCGGATGAACACGCGTTGGTCGTGGGCGACTTCCTCCAGGTATACGCCCGAGAAGCGCGTGAACATCTTCAAGGCGGGGCATTCGCTCTGAGTGAAATGGAAGTCCGCCGCTTTGCCCGCATTCAGCGAATTCAGGAGCGTGGCCTCGGACAAGCTGCACTCGGCCAGGACCACGACATCTACCGCGTGTTAGTCGACCAACTCGCGGATGTGCCGATGAAGGGGCTTGTTGTTGATGTTCCAAAACAGGAAACTGATCATCGAGCTAGCCGTGCATCGAGGGGTCACTCCCAATATGTCATATTGCGCAGGCTCACTGGCCGACCCGATCACGCAGGCGAAGGCCAGCCGCATCCTGTTTTATACTCATTGCATGTCGCGATTCACGCTTTTGTGGCTGTTGGTCCCGGCCTGCCTTGCGCAGACCCCTACTTTGCGGCCCGATGCGACGCCCGCGGAAGATCCGCAGGTGCGCGCCGAAGCGGTGCGGCTGATGGAGCGGGCTGTGATGCTGACCACCCCGGTGTGGCCTGCCAACGAGGAATTCTTCAACTTTCGCGTGCTGCATCCCGCCCCCGGGGAGGCTTCGGAGGGCGCCATGAAGATCGGCGTCAAGACCCGCGTGAACAAGCGCTGGGAGTTCACCTACGGCACTTACAAATACATCCGGGTGCAGGATGGCAGCGAGATCGCCACCTATCGTTCCGAGAGCGCCGAGCCGGCCTCGCTGACCTCGGTCCGCAGGTTGGTTCCCGCATTCCACGGGCGGTTCGACTCGACCGACATCGTCCGCCGCATTGCGGATGCCACGGTGGACGAGCGCCCAGCGCGATGTATCGACTTCGACACTTTCAAAGGCGACCAGCAGCAGTCCGGCCAAGTCTGCATCGATGCGCAGAGCGGGTTCCTGTCATTGATCCGGCAGGGCGACGAGACCATTCGCCAGGCGGCCTACTTCCGCTTCAATAATGGCTGGCTCCCAGGCCACATCGAACGCTGGATGACGAATGAGAAACTGATCGAGATCGACGCCAGGGTAGTGGTCCGGACCGAGTACCCGCCGGAGTACTTCAACTACCCGGCGGACGCCAAGATCGACAATGGCTGCCGCGAGTTTCACCGCGCTTTCGCCGATCGGACTCCGCAGCCGGAACCGAAGACGCAGTCCAACGAGGCCATCACGGTGAAGTTGCACGGCAGGGTCGGCAAGGATGGCAAACCGATTGCGCTGAGGGCGCTCGACGCGGCTCGCCCGGACCTGGCGGAAGAAGCGTTGCGCGTAGTTTCCCAATGGAGCTTTCATCCGGCCATGTGCGAATATCAGCCCGCCAACCAGGAGATGGATTTCGAGGTCACATTCAAGGGATGGTGAGTAGCATCGCCCGCTGCCCGCATGCGATACAATGACCCTGTCCCTTTAAAACCGCCTCAAGATGGAACGCGCCAGCAGATTCCTCGGCAAGCTCACGGGTCCGATCGATGTGGACGATCTGGCCCGCGCCGCCTGGCCTCTGGCCGTGGGCAAGAAAGTCGCGGCGCGCACACGGCCCACGCGCATGGTGCGGACCCGGCTGATTGTGGAAGTGGAAGATCCCATCTGGAAAAAGCAACTATTTTCGCTCTCCAAACAGATCCTGACGAACCTGGAGCGGCACCTGGGCCAGGGAATCGTGGAGGATCTGGAGTTCCGCGTCATGCCGCCACGGCGCGATGCCCAGCGGGCGGAAGTGGCGCAGCCGGCACTGGCGGCGCTTGATGACGCCGACCAGATCGCGGACCCGGTAATGCGCAACATGTACAAGGTGGCGCGCAGGAAGGCTCTGGCGTGAAGATCACGGAAAAAGAAGTCCGCTATGTGGCGGAACTGGCCAACCTGAGCCTGAGCGAAGCCGAGGTCCACAAATTCCAAGTCGACCTGGACGAAATTCTGGGCCATGTGGAACGGCTGAGCGAGGTCGATACCGCCGGCGTCGAGCCGATGGCGCAGGTGCTCTACGCCGCCGGCGATACAGCGGGCGATTCTGCAAGATGGCGCGCCGACAGCGAACGTCCGCCGCTGGGCACGGACATCGCGCTGGCGAATGCGCCGCAAGCGGGCGGCGGCTATTTCAAAGTGCCCAAGGTCATCGAACGTTGATGGATATTCGATCGCTCAGCATTGGCCAGGTCAGGGACGGTTTGCTGGCGCGCCGCTTCAGCGCCGTGGAACTGGCGCAAGAGGCGTTGCGGTTCGCCGAGGCGCAAAACCCCTCCACCGGCGCCTACCTGCGGTTCTCGCCGGATCGCGGGTTGAGCGCGGCCGCCCGTGTGGACCAGAAGATCGCGCGCGGCGACGATCCGGGTCCGTTGGCCGGAGTGCCGGTGGCGGTGAAGGACGTCATCCTCACCAAGGGCCTGCGCACCACCTGCGGCTCGAAGCTGCTGGCCGAGTATGTGCCGCCCTACGATGCCACGGCGATCATACGGCTGGAGGAAGCCGGCGGCGTGATCCTGGGCAAGACCAACTGCGACGAATTCGCCATGGGATCGTCGAACGAGAATTCGGCGTTCGGTCCGGTGCGCAATCCGCTGGCGCCGGATCGCGTTCCGGGCGGATCGAGCGGCGGTTCGGCGGCCGCGGTGGCGCAGGGGACGGCGGCGGTGGCGCTGGGGTCGGACACCGGCGGGTCCATCCGGCAGCCCGCTTCGTTTTGCGGCGTGGTGGGCGTGACGCCTACCTACGGGCGCGTTTCGCGCTACGGGTTGGCCGCATTCGCCAGTTCGCTCGACCACATCGGACCGCTGGCGCGCACCGTGCGCGATGCCGCCGTGCTGCTGCAGGCCATCGCCGGCCGCGACCCGATGGACGCCACATCGGCCGAGGCGCCTGTGCCGGACTATACACAATCGATGGATGGCAACGTCAAAGGGCTGAAGCTTGGACTGCCCCGCGAGTATCTAAAAGAGTTGACGAGTGAAACCGGGGACTTGATCGCGGCGGGTGTCGCGACGCTCGGGAAGCTGGGCTGCGAAGTGCGCGAGATCAGCCTGCCCGCGACCGACTATGCCATTGGCTGCTATTACATCATCGCCACGGCGGAAGCCAGCTCGAATCTGGCGCGCTACGATGGCGTGCGCTACACTTCCCGGTCGGAGGCTTCCGCCACGCTAAGCGACATGTACCGGAACACGCGCGGCGAGGGCTTCGGAGCGGAATGCAAGCGGCGCATCATGCTGGGGACTTATGTCTTGAGCGCGGGCTATTATGACGCTTATTACTTGAAGGCGCAGAAAGTGCGCGCGCTGATCGCCCGGGATTTCGCGCGGGCGTTCTCGGAAGTGGACGCGATCGTGGCGCCGGTGTCGCCTTTCCCGGCGTTCAAGCTGGGCGAAAAGATCGACGATCCGCTGGCTATGTACTTGTCGGATATCTACACGATTACCGGCTCGCTGGCCGGCATTCCCTGCATGAGCGTGCCCTGCGGCAAGACGGCCGAGGGGTTGCCGGTGGGAATGCAGATTCTGGCCAAACATTTTGACGAGCCAACTATGTTCCGCCTGGCCGACGCTTTCGAGCGCGCCCGGGCAAACTGATTCAAACTGAAGATGAATGGAGATCGATATGTCTTTTACGCTTCCCGCACTGCCCTACGCAACTGACGCCCTGGAAATTTCCATCGATAAGATGACGATGGAGATCCATCATGGCAAACATCATGCCGCCTACGTGACCAACCTGAATAAGGCGCTGGAATCGGCGCCCGCGCTAGCCGGCAAGAGCATCGAAGAACTGCTGGCGAACAACTGCGCCATCGTGCCGGAGAATATCCGCACGGCGGTGCGCAACAACGGCGGCGGCCACATCAACCACTCCATGTTCTGGACCATCATGGGGCCGGGCGCGGGCGGCGCGCCAGTAGGCCACGTGGCCCAAGCCATTACCGGAACGTTCGGCGGTTTCGACCAATTCAAGGAAAAACTGCAAGCGGCCGGGATGGGCCGGTTCGGCTCCGGTTGGGCGTGGCTGATTTCGAGCGGCGGCAAACTGGAGATTACTTCCACCGCGAACCAGGACAGCCCGGTGATGGAGGGCAAGCATCCTGTCCTGGGCGTGGATGTGTGGGAGCACGCCTACTACTTGAAGTATCAGAACCGGCGCGCGGATTATTTGGGCGCGTGGTGGAACGTGGTGAACTGGCCCGCCGTGGAAGCCCGGTTCAATTCGCACAAGTAAGTCTCTTCGCGGGGCGGCGGCGCCGTTACAGGCTGCGCAGATGGAAGCCGCCATCCACGTCGATCGCCTGGCCGGTTGAGTAATCGAGCAACCCGTCGGCGATGGAGCGGACCACGCGCGCCACATCGTCCGCCTCTCCCATGCGCGGCTGCGGCAGCAGGCCCGCGGCGATACGCGCATCGTACGTCTCTTCGACTGGAGCGGTCATGTCGGTGCGAATGATGCCCGGCCGGATTTCGAAAACCTGAATGCCGTGCGCGGCCAGACGCTGCGCGTAGAGCGCCGCCGACATGCTGAGCCCGGCCTTCGAGATGCAGTATTCGGCGCGATTCACCGAAGCGGCGTAAGCCGAAATCGAGGTGATGAAAACGATCCGGCCGTGCCCGCGTTCCAGCATCCAGCGCGCCGCCAGCGCCGTGAGGAAGTGCGGCCCTCTCAGGTTGGTCGCGATCAGCTCGTCGAAGCTCTCCTCGGAGGCCTCCAGCACGTCGCGGCGGTTGCGCGGCGCAATGCCGGCGTTGTTCACCAGCATATCGAGGCTCTCGAAGCGCTCGCGCGCGTGGCGCATCAGCGCGGCGCGATCCGCGGCGGAAGACACATCGCACTGCACGATATCGGCGCCGGTCTGGGCGGCCATGCTCCGTGCCGCCTCCAGATTGCTCTTGTAAGTGGCAATCACGCGGTGGGTGCGCGCCAGTTCCGCGGCGATCGCGCGGCCAATTCCCCGGCTTGCGCCGGTGACGATGCTAACGGGTTTGGGCAAGGGCTTCTGCAAGAGCCTGGTCGATGCCTTTCGAAATCTCCTCGAATGTGAAGGTCTCAATGAAGGGCCTTCCGTTGACGAATACCGTGGGCGTATGCACCACGCCGCGCGAGACTCCGTCCTGATAATCCTGCTCCACCAACTCCGCATAGTGCGCATTCGAAAGCGCCGCGATGGCGGGCTCCGGCTCGATCTCGTGCGCTTTGGCGAAATCCGCCAATCGCGCGTTGAAGTTTCCGTCGTTGGTGGCCGGCTGGTTCGCCATGGTGTAGCGCCGGTACTCCAGCCCGAGTTCGGGGCTTCGATCGGCGAAGAAGCGCGCTGCGATGGCCGCCCGCCGGGCCCAGGCGTGTTTCGCCAGGGGAAAATCGCGATGCACGAACGCCACTTTGCCGCCGTATTGCGGCAGCAGCTTTTCGACCATCATGCGCTCGAAGGCGGCGCAATCGGGGCATTGCAAGTCTTCGTAAATCACCGCGCGCACGGGGCTGTCCGCCTTCCCCTCCACGATAGGTTTTTGTGCCAATAGGCTCATGGCTGAAAATGCCGAGAGCAACCCTGCCAGTGCCGGCTTCATATGCGCCCTCGCGAGTCCGCGGGATCCTTCCGCGCTGCGGCGCCGGTCGCGCCGGCCTGGGGCTGCAGTCGAACCGGGGCGGAAGCGGTGGGCGCCGGAGGCGTGAATTGCAGCGTGGCGACGTCCGTCACGTCGTAAGTTTTGACGGTGTCGTCCACCTGGAGCTTGATGGTGCGAGCGGTGCCGCCGATATAGGTCCCTTGGACCACCTGGCCATCGCGCAGCGTGAGAGAATCGGCCAGGCAGGCCGTGGCGCACGCCAGTGCTAGAATTGCCGTTCCGAAACGCATAGGTCCATTGTATGACGAACCGGACCAAGACCCGCTACGCGGAGACGCAGTTTGGCGTACAATAGGAGATTCGGGCCGTGGCGCAGCCTGGCTAGCGCGCTTGCTTGGGGTGCAAGAGGTCCCGAGTTCAAATCTCGGCGGCCCGACCAAATTCCTCAAAGAGTTACAGACACCCACCCTCCGTGGACCTCCGGTTTGGAGTCCAACCGGAGTCCGAATGTGGACGCCAGCGCACGCCTTCCGCGCACACGAAAAACACCTGCTCCCATTCTTGGCACCTCTCATCCTAGAAAAATCTGCCTTTCCCGATTTTCCGTCCAACAGACTGATTCTGTTAGTAAAACCAATGTCGGGTTCCTTCAAAAAACCAGACATTTCCCATCCTGGCCTGCAAATGTCGGGTTTTTAGTCATGCATTGTCCGCGACTGCGGCAAACCGGAGACTCTCCGGCCCTGGCCGCCTGAAAAGGCGGCTGCGGCCGGATCATGGGGATTCAATGCCGGCACCATTCGGGTATCGCGTCCGTGTGAATCTGCTGCCAGGTTTTCGCCCGCTAATCGCCACAGTGTAAACGCCGCAATTCTCGTAGCAAACGATAGCGGTATTGAACAGGTATAGCCACCAAGAGCACTTGGGTACCGTGGCCAGCATACGTTCCAACTCCGCGATCCCTCGGCGTGCGTGTGGCATTCCCGTTTCGCCGCGAGAGATTCCGGGCTGAGGTTCACGACCATCGCCCAGTCCGGCAGGCAGGATGGCGCCAACTACGCCTGGTCGACCGGCTGCGCGAAGATGGGATTGTATGCGCCTGGCACATGGTTGGGAGCTGATCCAATGTTCCGGGTTCACGGATGCTTGGATCGCCGAGTTTGTGCGGCCCGCTATACACGCCGTGCCGAGGTCCCTGGCGGCGCGCCTGGGCAGATGCCGCCTTACGTCATTGCCCAAGTTCGACGACCCTGCCCGTACGTCGCAGTGGACCAGCACCAGGAGCGGCCTGGAAATCTCGGCGGTGGCTGCCGGCGAAGGGCATGACGTGGCGTTGGAGGTACTGACATGCCTGGGCCAGGCTCTATGGGAGCGCTTGTCCAAGGTTGAAGAATCGGGTTATTGGCGGCTGCTCGATGCGGAGATCCTGGCGAACATCGGCGGCGAGATGGATGAACAGGCCCTGGATGCGAAGCGCCTGTTGCTGGAAGACCGCGCACACGCCCGCGATCCGCGCTGCCTGGAGCAGTACGGGGTTGCATCCTTCGCTGCCACGGCCGCGGAGTATGTGCATTGCCTGTGGCATGACGTCACCATAAGAATCGGGGAAGAATATCTGCCGGCTCCGCAGTTGCGCCGCCGCTTGGAATCGCTGGCGCGGTGGTTCCCGCCAGACCACGGATATGCCCTGTTTCCGGCTGGCAGGGATCCGAGTCACAACGCCTGCGGGGCAGCCAGATCCTCGATCCAGCGTCGCATCCGCCGGTAGTGCGAGCCTTGCCAGTACACTCGCTGGCAACCAACGCACTCGCGGAATTCATCGCACCATTCTGCGATCCGCGGCGGCACACGGCCATCAACCTCCGCTTTCGACGCCGCACGTAAAGGTGCATTGCAGGCCATGCAGCGAGTGAACGGCCGAAGTGCCCTCGCCAAATCGAAACGATTCAGTACCTCCGCGGTCTGGCGGCGGCTATCGGTCTCGCGCAGCCAGTACCCGTGGGTCACGGCGGAGTGTTTCAGCACACCGCGGTCCCGTGTCAGCAAGATGCGGTTCTGTTCGGCAGAAATCCGCACGAGTTCCGGGTCGCCGGCGCGATTGTCATACACGGCGTCGAACCCCAGCATGCGCAGATAGCCCCCCAACTTGCCCAGGTGGACATCCAGCACGAACTTCGGCTCCCGTAGCGCGTGCGGCCGGATACGTAACTCCGGGGTGATGTCGATCGATTCGAACATCGGATACGCCGCAACACGATCGCCATTCTGAACCAGGCGCACGAAGTCCGACGACTCGCCGTTGACCACCACCAACTCCACTTCCGTATGCGGCACGCCGATACTCTCGATTATGTCCTTCACCGAAGCGGGCACGAAGAATTCCTTCTCTAACGACCGATACCGGTCGCTGGGCGGCAGACGATCGTTCAATTCCGCATAAAAGCGAAAGCAAGCACGAGAGGGCGCGAGAGCCATAATACAAACCTCAGATCCAGTGTAGGACCTGTACCTGTGGACGGCCTGTTCCGGCTATGCAACTCCAGACAGATGTCAATTATGATGTGCCGGAGGCCGTCGTCCGATCGCCCAGGGCCCTGAGGAATCCGACTCCGGCTCGATCGGCACAACCTCAAGTGCACCGGCATGTGGAGAAAAGACGATCTCGCCGTGCCGGGTAAGATAGGCTGAGCCAAGGACCTTTTCTCCGGGCTGGAGAAGCGCGACTTCAATGGCCGCTCCTACCATGATACCCACCCCATTTCAAGCGTATACCCTGCGACGCATCCGTGCATGCGTTACGCGCTGCTGCCCGCGGCTGCAAGACAACAAACGACAACCAATGGTGAAGACTAACTAAGGGAGAAAGCCCTTGAGCGCCAAACTTCTTGCCGCAGCGCTTCCTCTGCGCGCAGCCAGGCGCCACGTCGCCCGGAGGTCGCCGCAGATGTTGAACGTTGCAAAGGAGATCACAACACCGCATCAACCGGAAGGGCCGCGTTTTGGAAACCGTGTGGCGCTACCCCCCACTCGTCGCCTCACCGTTGGCCGCGATTCAAGACACCGCCGCGATGATATTCTTGCCGAAGGCTTAGTTCAACGCCGCCTAACGCCGCGCGGCAACAAGGCCGCCCGATGCTTCTCTCAGGACCTGCGTCAGTGCGCCGTCCGTTGCCTGGATGTCACTCCGCACGCAGCGATTCCATGGGATCCACGCGCGTGGCGCGGCGCGCCGGGAGCCATGCGGCGGCCAGCGCCAGCGACACCACGGCGGCGGCGCTGATGCCGTACGAAAGCGGATCGAGAGGCGTCACCCCCAGCAGCATGGATCTCGTGTACCGGGCGGCCACTCCCAGCCCGGCCAGCCCGATGGGCACCCCAACCGCTGCCAGGCGCAACGATTCGCCCAGGATCAGGCGCTCGATTTGGCGCGGCCGGGCACCCAGCGACATGCGCAGCCCGAACTCGCGCGTCCGCCGGTTGACGGCGTATAGCAGCACGCCGAACAGCCCGGCGGCGGTGAGCAAAACCACACTGGCGCTCAACGCGCTGCTGGCGGTGGCGATGAAGCGATCGACCGAAAGAGCATTTTCGAGAGTTTTCTGCAAAGTGGTCGATTCGTACACCTTGGCCCCGGGGTCGAAACGATGAACCTCGGCGCGGGCGGCGCGGTCGAGTGCCGCCGGCTCGCCCGAGGTTTCCACCATCAAAGTGATATCGTCGGGCACCGCCTGGGCGAATGACAGAAAGACAAACGGCCGCGGCTGCTCGTGCAAGTCGTTGGACGGACCATCCTGGGCTACTCCCACCACCTGGCGCAGCTTGCCATCGATACGTACCCATTCGCCGAGCGGATCGCAGTTGCCGAACACGGTGCGGGCAAACTCTTGCGACACTACCACCACCAGCGCCGCGCCCGCGCGATCCCGGCTATCGATACTCCGCCCGGCCACGACCCGGGAACCCATCAGCGAGAAGTAGTTGCCGCCCACGTTGTTGAGCGGCACGCCCATGGGTGCCATCCCGGGGATCTCGACGCGCGCCGTGAGCCCGCCGCCGGAGTCGCTCAGGGGAAGCCGCCGCGCGTACGTTGCCCCGCGCGCGCCGGGTAGCGCCGCCAGCCGCTCGCACACCTGGTCGCACCAAGCGGCGTGCGGGATTTGGAGAGATGGGATGACCGAAAGGGCCAGGACCTTTTTGTGCGGATCGATGCCTGGCCGTATATCGCTAGCGTGGTATAGGCTGGTCAGGAACAACACGGCAATGCCGAACAGTGTCACGCTCACCGCCATCTGCGATGTGACGAGCGCCTTCTGCTGCCAGCCGCGGCGCCGCATCGCTACGCCTTGAGTCTGTTTCAATACATCGGAAATGTTGAGCCGCGCCGCGTGGAGCGCGGGACCCACGCCGGCCACCAAAACAGCGAACAGGAGGGCTCCTGCCGAGAATGCGAGCACGCGGTAATCCAGCCGGATGCCGTAATCCACAAAGGGATTTACCGTGTGTTCGAACTGCGACACCTTCTCCATCAGAAACTGTGCCAGCAGAAGTCCCAATCCGGCGCCCGCCAGGCTGAGCAGAACAGTCTCCACCAACAACTGGCGCGCCACTCGCCAGCCACCCCCGCCCAGGGCGATCCGCACGGCCAGTTCCTTGCGGCGCACTTCGGCCTGCGCCAGCCGCAACTGAGCTACGTTGGCACAGGCTACGAACAGGACCAACCCCAACACGGCCGATATACCACCACCGAAGACCAAGTCGAACGCCAAGGGCCGCCCGAAGCATTGGAGCGCCGTTCCCGAACCGCTGCCGGGCGCGGGTTTGTGCTTTCCCGGACCGCGGATGGCGGCGTCCAGTTCCGCCTCGGCGCGTGCGGCGGTCAGGGGAGCGCGGAATCGCGCGGCGACCTCGAACTGGCCATCGCGAGACTGCTCTTCCTCCCGATTCCCCAGCGTGGAAAACCAACCATCCGGGCCTACCCAGACGCCGACCAAAACCCCCCGCTGAAGACCCGTGAAGCCATCCGGCATTACACCCGCCACCAGGAATGCCTTGTGGTTGAGCAACACGGTCTTGCCCACGATGCCCTGGTCACTGGCGAAGCGCGTTTGCCACAGCCGGTAACCCAACACGGTCTCCGGCCTTCCCGCGGCCTGACCCAGCGACGCGCGGCCCAGCGCGGCATTCACTCCCACGACTTGGAAATAGTTCGCTGAGGCGGGCTGAATGATCGCCATCTCGCTTTCTTCGCCCGCTCCCACCTGAACGCCGCGGCGTTGCGTAGCCACCAATTGTGCCCGGCCTTCAAGCGCCTTGGCCATATCGAGGTAATCCGCCCAACCGTACATCATCCAGTTGCCGTCGTCGCCGCGCGAATTCACCGACCACAGCTCCTGCGGTCTTTCCACTGGCAGGGGCCGCAAGAGGGCGGCGTCGCCCACGGCGAACAGACCGGTGGTCAAGCCGATCCCCAAGGCAATCGAAAGCACGGCCAAAGCCGTGGCGCCGGGGTTCCTCGCCAGCAAGCGAAGAGCCAGACGCAAGTCGCGGTTCCACTCAACGGGTGACATAACCGGAAATGAAGGGCAATTGAGAGACCAGCCGCCAACCCAGTAGAATCAATAACATTTCAGCTCCGATGATCCTATAAACAGCGCGGGCCGTCCGATTCTGGGACCGGGCTGCGCGGTGCTGGCATCGCAAGCGCTTTCAGCGGGCGAGCCAGGGACACTTCGGCTAGACACAGCGCGACGAATAGCTGCCGATATGACGAATTAAGGCCCGTGGGCTCCCGTGCCTGTGGGAACGCCAGACGACGTGGTGCCGACCACGCGGTCAGTTTCAAGGTGAAGGTCTGCTTGCACAGTGCAATCGGGTGTGATGTTGAGCAGTCGGACGGTCGCGGTTTTCCTGCTGACTCCGATACCATCTGTCCTCGCTCAACGGTCAGAGTCGACCGCCAGTCTGTTACTTCGGTTTGACAACGAGCATGATCTCGCCGCGAAAGAGCACTTGCTCCTCACCGTGACCAATAAGGACGCGGGGGCGGGCCCAGCGTTGCTCCGACTCGCAGAATCCACAACGAACGTACAGAAAGCGTCCGGAGAAAGACTCGTAACGCCTCCAGTTCGTCGTGCCGGCCCGGCCGGACCCGCGCAGCGAACAAACCCGTGCCGAAGTACCAGTCATCGTATTCCGGCGCCCGCCGCTCGTAATAGATCCGCTCCTTCTCCGTCATCGCTCTTCTATTCCGCCCAACATTGGGCGATGCGCGCACGGAGGTGCAGTCTAGTGGGGCTTCATTCACGACTTGGATTTTCATCGGTCCCTTCCGGATAGCGCCCCACATCGTGCCGCAACTTTGTCCGCGTTGATTCCAGCCCGCGGCGTCAATCGTCCATCGCCGCGCGCCCGCACTCCGTCACTTCGGCCCGGTTGCGTTCCATTCGAACGGGATGGAAATATTCATGGAGCGGTATCATTAGTGGATATGGCGCTCACGTGGATCCTTCTGATCCTTTCCGGCCTGATTTACCCGGCGATCTATATCGCGTATCGCCGCCGACTGAACTACAAGAGACTCGAAACTCGCCGCATCTTGGCTCACGGAAGCACCTTCGCGGCATATGCCAAGGCCTTCAGTGGTGAGTCGACCCCGGACCAAACAGCGGAGAAATTATTCGATTTTTAGTACGCCGGGCGGGCGTACGTTTTGCCGCTCTTGCTCAACATTTTAGTGACTTGTGGCGCTTGTGCCGTGGTATTGATCCGGTTTGGTTGGCCGCTGGGCCTCCATGGCGTCGAAGAGCGCGCGCCTCACATCCCACGCGAGTGCGCCTCGGCTTTAGTGGGAGCATATATGTGGGGTCTGTACGACATCTTGCGGCGGTGTGAAACGATCGACCTTTCGCCGATATCGCTTCAGTATATATGGCTCCGCCTGCTCTTGGCTCCCGCGCTGGCTCCACTCATTGGTGGGGCCTTTACCGATACGCTCAAACCCCTCCTTGGCTTCGCCATAGGCACTTTTCCCATTGTCGCCCTTCAGGATTTCATCAAGCGTCAGGCAAAAGACAGATTCAACCTCGCTGGCTCAGCCGAACCGACGGAAGGGCCGACGTTGAATCAACTGGAAGGGATGACCGACGGGATGCTCGCGCGTTTGCTGAACGAAGGCTATGAAAGCGTCCAGCAACTTGCCCACGCGGATCCCTTCAAACTGCTCCTTAAGACAAACCTGGATTGGAAAACAGTTCTGGACCTGATCGATCAGGCGATTCTTTTCGATTACACCGGTCCGAGCGGCGTGTCTCTCCGCACTATCGGCATTCGAGGCTCCATTGAGCTAGCAACTATGCAACAGGATTTGCATTCCGATGATGTCGCCCTTGTGGCCGACGCGAAGAAACTGGTCACCGTCGTCGCCACAAAACTCGGCCAGGATGAGGCCGGTGTGCGGAATCTGGTCAAGAACGCCTTCGAAGATGTCCAGGTAAATCTACTGTGGGACCTCTGGGGCGATGAGGAAGTGAAAAAGGATCATGCCACGGACGAACCCAACCCCGCAGTGTCGTCGCCACCCGCTATGCTCCGCGCCCAGGCGGGCGAATAGAAGCGCCAGATCCTCTCGCCGACGAGCGGCTTGCGCGTGATATCGGGAGTCGAGTTCAAAGTGCTGCCCGTTCCAAAAATCGGCAGAGGAAGCAGAGTGCTCGTTGTTAACAGACTCGACAAGGTCAGCCGACTTGGCATTGCCGCCGGATCAGTCGCGTGATGTTCGGCCGCAAACCGCCGAACGGCCCTTCCGCTGCCCCTTCCGTTTTCACCAAGTTTCGGAGGAAGGTGGATGTTTACCAGCCAGCGTCCAGCCTGCTTGTCGTAGACCACCACCGGATCGGCGATGTCGGCTGCCGTGGAGCACGATGCGTTAAACCCGGACCAGAGGCTGCCAAGGAACGTGGGACCCAGCGTCGGCGCGCCGGTGGCTTTGTCGAAAACCGCCAGTTGCAGGTTCACCGTTTCCACAATCTGCGTAGCGCCCACCGATGCATTCGGGTCGGGGGCGCACCGCCGATTTGAAAACTCCCCTGCGGACCGATGAACCCGCTTCCCAACCCGAGCAGATTCATTCCCGGAGTGGTCTTCAGCTTTGTGCCGGCCGTCTCCTGCACCACGGCATCGGATTGCGCCACAGCCGGCGCGCCCCTTCCGGCGCCTCCCACAACTCCTCGCGCTCGTCCGAAGTAATAACTGTGGCCGATGGGAAAACCAAACTGCGCAACGGAAGCGAAACATCGTGCTTCAACTCCCGAATCACACTCCCCTGCGCCGCCAACCCGGGTAAGGTCCAAAGAAAGAACAGCCTTCTGACTTCTGGTCTGTGACTCCCTTGGCTCGAACGACTGAGTTTAAGCCGTGACGGCCTTTGGCGTAAGCTGATAGCCAAGATCTTTGGCGGTGGCAGTCAGGCGTTTGAGACGACCTTCCTGG